>Ga0209691_1000561_pt1 | contig 25773 bp, 20 predicted proteins | sample YNPMSBMetaG_FD_187120 | JGI IMG/M metagenome (GOLD analysis project Ga0209691, IMG submission 187120) | Anoxygenic and chlorotrophic microbial mat microbial communities from Yellowstone National Park, USA - YNP MS-B MetaG (SPAdes) (version 2) ... | reverse complement strand
ATTCTAGGAATAGCCCAAGATAGCCAAAAATTCAGCCTGGGCGGTAATATCACCGATATCAGCACTCTGCGTGGCTACGACCCACGTTTTCTTGACAAGGGAACCACCGTCTTCAACGGCTCCATCGAGTATGGCTATGACTTCGGCCTGAATCCGACCGGCGGAACCAACTTGTATGGCTTTTTGTTCGCCGACTTTGGTCGCCTGTGGCCTGCTGCGGGTGATCTGGATGCCTTCTTCCTTGGGGCAGGCTTGGGAGTGCAGATCAACCTCGACCTACTGGGGGCCTTGCTGCCGCCTATTCGCTTGGATTATGGCTTTAGTCAACGCAACCCCACAGGGCGCTTTGCCTTGCGTTTGGGTTTTGGATTCTAGATGCTGATGAGCGGGACGAACCAGCGCGCGGTCCTCGAGGAAAGCCCTGAATCCTTTTGGGAACGCTTTTCCCAGTATGCCCAAAGCTGGCCGGTATGTCCTGAGCCATTGGGAAGCCCTTTGCTCGAGGTGCTCACCCCCTGGGGCCCCTTGTTTGTTTTTGACCGGACCCTAACGCCTTTTTCGGGTAAGGAGACCCCCCTGATTCTTCATGGGCAGGTTGAGCGTTGGGAAGAAGCTGCAGGGCTTCCCACCATCGAGCTCCAGGTGGGTGGGCGTTACTTGGTGAGAGGGCGGGTGGGGGAGGTGCCCGATCCTCAGTACTTTGTGCTGCAGTTGGAGGGCTCTAATGCTGGAAAGAGCCTTTGGCTGCTTTTGGCGCACCTCCATCCTCCGGGCCCGGGAGCCCTGGTGCAGGCGTACCTAGCGCCTCCACTAATGGCCTTTCGTCCAGACGCTTACCCGCGTTAGTAACAGTTAGATTGCTTTGCTCGCTTGTAGCTCGAGCCTGCAGCACCTTGGGGTAGAGCGCCTTGGAAATCCGGGCGGTGGGGGCTATACTTGGGTATGCCTGTTTTGCCAAGGCAAGTCGCTCGCTGATGCATCCACCCGAACATCTGTGGCAGTAATCTGGCCCTATGCTCTGCCCTCGCTGCGGTTACACCAATGCTGCCGGTGAGGAAATCTGTGTCCGCTGTGCAAACGTCTTACTGCCGGGGGGGACTTTTGTTCAGGAGCGTCGCTGGGTAAGTGCTGTATTCTTCGACCTCTCGAGGTTTACCGAGTATGCCTTGGCACATTCGCTGGAGGATACCTGGGAGGCTACCAACACTGCCCTGCAGACGGCAGCCAGCCATGTCCGGCTTTATGGTGGCCATGTGGATAAGTTCTTTGGCGACGGTTTTCTGGCTGTGTTTGGTGTTCCCCGCAGCCAGGAGTCGGATGCGCAGGCAGCGCTCGAGGCGGCGCGAGCCATGGTGGCCTCGAGCACGCTGCCAGGAAGAGCGGGGGTGGCCAGCGGTCTAGTGCTGCGAACCCCGCTGGGAGGGGGATTGGCCGGCGATCAGACCGTCCTGGGGCCGGCCATCAACCTTTCGCAGCGCCTGTCCCAGGCAGCCCCACCGGGTGAGGTGTGGTGCGATGCGATTACCATGCGTCTTGTTCCAAACGCCATTACCGAGGCCCTCCCGCCTCAGCCCCTAAAAGGTTACGCGGAGCCCTTGGTGCCGTTCCGGTTTTTAGGCCTACGCCGCGATCCCCCGGAGTTGCTGGGCCGGGAGCAGGAGATCGGGGTACTGCGTCAAGCGCTGGAGGTTGTTTGCGCCGGAGCGGGCCGTAGGGTGGTGCTGTATGGTCCTATGGGGGTGGGCAAGACCTATCTGGCCCGTTACCTGGTTGAGACCCTTCCTCAAGGTGTGCGCGGTGTGATTGCGCCGCGCCTGACCGCTGGGGTGGCCTTGCGCTACGCCCTCCGACAGGCATTGCAAAAGTTGTTGCCAGAAGGGCTTTTGCAACTCCAGCAGCTGAGGCTGCCAGAGCATCTGCGCACCATTTTGGATTACAGTATTGGCATTGAAGGACATCCCGGTCTGCGCTCTGACGAACTAGATCGCCTGTTGATAGAGGCCTGGTGGACGCTTTTGGCCCAAATTGCCGAGGACGGCCCGTTGGTGGCAGTGCTGGATGATCTGCACATCGCTGATCCGACCGTGTTGGATTTCACTCGCCGTCCCGCCCCACCGGGGGTTATGCTGCTCTTGCTCGCACGGCAAAACCGTTGGGAAGAGGCAGACGACCTGGAAACCCTTTTGCTCAGACCGCTTTCTCTCGAGGACGCCCAGCGTCTGATTCTGCGGGCACGCCCTGAACTGGGTCCGGCCACCAGCCTTCACCTGGCCGAGGCTAGCGGAGGGTACCCCCTTGCGGTGCAGGCTCTAAGCCTAACTCCCAATGGTGAGCCCGAGCCCATCCCACTCTACCAGCCCAGGGTGGACAGCTTGCCTAGGTTGGCCCGAGTGGCCCTGCAGGCAGCGGCAGTGTTGGGCTTTACTGTTCCGCCTGAGCTGGTTCGGCACCTGGTAGGGGAGGAGGCCGATCTGAGCCGCCTGGTAAGCGAGGGTTACCTCGAGGCCGATGGTCGCGGGCAGTTGCGTTTCGCAGTGCCCTGGTTGCGCGAGGCGATTCTAGGCCAGGTTGGTGGGCGGCAGGTGCAGAGCTGGCACCAACAGGCGGCTCGCTGGTATAAGCACCAGGGCCGCCTGGCCGAGGCGGCCACCCACCTCGAGGCAGCCGGTGATACGACCACAGCTTTTCGCATGTGGCGGGTGGTTGCGCAGCAGGCCTGGTCGGAGGAACGCTACGCGGAGGCCATTCAGGGCTACCTCGAGGCCCTGCGCCTGGCTGAAGGTAACTTGCGTTGGCAGGCTGCGCTCGAGGCTGCCGAGGCTCACCTGGCCCTAGGCCGCTATGCAGAAGCCTTCGAGCTGGCTGGCCTACCTATGGAAGCCCGAGAATTGCCACTGGCCTTGCAGCAGCGGGCCTGGGCCATCCGGCTCGAGGCCAGCCTGGCCCTGGGGCAGCTTGAACCTGAGGTCGTATCCCAGGCGGTGCTACCGCAATTTAGTGAAATTGTTGAACCTCGGCTGGCCCTTGCACTGGCCCGTATCCTCCCATTCGAAGAGGCGGAAAGGCTGCTAGAGGGCCTGCCAGTGTACCTCGAGAGCGCTGGTAAGCTGCTTCGCGCGCGGGGCTTGTTGCGGCTAGGTCAGCCTGCTGCGGCCCAGGAGTTATGTGAAGCATACCTCAGGGGGCATCCCTATCGTCCTGCAGAGGTCTTTGAGGCTCGGCTGCTCCTTTCTGAAGCGCTTTGGCGGCAGTTCAAGCTGCCTGAGGCCGTAAGCGCCTTGGGAGAGCCACCGAGCGAAGTTTTGCCTGCTTGGTTTGGCTGCTTGTACAAGGCTCACCTGGCTGCCCTACAGCTCGATTTCGGTCGGCTGGAGGAGGCAGAAGCCTTGTTGGGAGAGGCCTCGTTGCTGCTCGAGGGTGCGCCAAAACAGCTTTTCGAGCAGATAAGCCGTGTTCGTCTGCGCTACTTGATCGAGTCGGGCCAGCTTGAGGATGCGCTCCGCTTCGGAGAGGCGGTGGTCGCACATGCGCCCTCGCCACAGCTTCTGGCTTTACTGGCCCTAGCCTATGCCCTGGTCCCTGGGCAGTACAATAGCCAAATGCTTCAGCGCTTACTCAAGGGGCTGCAGGGACAGCCGCACCTCGAGGTGCGGGCGGCCTGCGAGCTGGCAACAGGGATTAGCAAATGTTACCAGACCCGAAGCGGGGTGGTTCACTTGCGAAACGCACTGTTGCTGGCACGACGAGGGCACAACCCAACCCTTTACCTCTACACGCGCTTGGCTCTGGGCCTTGTCCAGCAGGCCCACAGTCCACAAAGGGCCTTGGCAACTGCGCACCAGCTAGTACAACAAACGGCTATCTACGGTTTTGAACTGCAGCACGGTTATGCCTGCTTACTTCGGGCCCAGCTCTTGCTGGCTTTGGGGCATGAGCCCAGCGGCCTCGCGGAGCTCGAGGCCAGAACCCCGCTGGCTCAACTTTGGAAGGCCTTGCTATTGGGCATGTACCAGGGAGAAAAGCCCCCACTGAGGGTCTATAGTTTTCGGGGTTATGGAATTTTAGGCGTTTTGGCACGCTGGTTCTCCCAGCGGCTGGCTTTGCCTCTGGCCTTATCTTCAGATGACTAGAAGGGCCGTGGCATGTTACTCCCCAGTCAGCTCAAAGGCCCTCTGTGGAAGCGTGCGATAAAATATCCTCCCAAAACCGGGTCCGGTAAGCCCGCCCTCTATGGATTATGGATGCCCAAAGTGCCCAAGCTATCGAACTCATCCGTTCCCGCATGTCCATTCGGGAGCTGGTGGGCAGGTACGTGGCGCTCAAGCCGAGCGGCCGAGGCATCTGGAAGGGCCTGTGTCCGTTTCACCAGGAAAAGACCCCCTCTTTCCAGGTTGATGAGGCCAAGGGTCTGTGTTACTGCTTCGGGTGCAAAAGCGGGGGTGATATTTTCACATTTTTGCAAAAGATCGAGGGCATCGATTTTCCTGAGGCCCTCGAGCGCCTCGCTCAGGAGACCGGGGTCGAGCTACCACAGCACAAGGGACGCTCCTCCAAGCGCAAGGAGATCTTACAGATCCTCGAGCTCACCCAGGCCTACTTCCGCTCCCAGCTAACGGGCGAGGCCTGGGAGTACCTGCGGGGGCGGGGGCTGATCCCCACATCTATCGAGCGGTTTGCTTTGGGATACGCTCCCAAGAGCTGGCATGGCTTGATCGAGTACCTGTCAGATCACGGTGTGAGCCCTCGGGAGGCCTTGGAGGCTGGGGTTCTGCTGGAGCGGGAGGGGCGCTATTTCGACCGCTTCCGCAACCGGATCACCTTTCCCATTTTGGATCCGCTGGGTCGGATTGTGGCCTTCACGGCTCGAGCCCTAGAAAAGGACGATAGCCCTAAATACCTCAACTCTCCGGAAACCGCCCTGTTCAAGAAGAGCCATCTGCTCTACGGCTATCCCCAAGCCCGCACGTCCATCCGCGAACACGGGCGGGCCATAGTGGTGGAGGGGCTGTTTGATGTGATAGCGCTTCACCAGATGGGTTTCAGCGAAGCTGTGGCGGTGCTGGGTTCCTCCCTCTCCAGCCAGCAAGCCTATCTTCTGAAGCGCGCCGGGGCCACCGAGCTGTACCTGGCTTTTGATGCAGATGAAGCTGGGCGCAGGGCCACCCTGCATAGCCTGAACCTGGAGGTCGCCCGCAGTTTTATGGTGCACGCCCTCTTGCTGGAAGGGGGAAAGGACCCAGGCGACCTGCTGCTGTTGCCGGATGGCCAGGAGCGGTTTGCGGCTGCGCTGGAAACAGCGCTTTGTGAAGTGGATTATCGTTTTGAAGAGGCTGCTAGGGGACTGGACCTTAGGCGCCCTGAGCACAAGCAGAAGGTGCTCGAGGCCCTCAAGCCTCGTCTGGTATCGATAGAACCCTTTGACCCGGTGGTCGAAAAGCTGAAGGCCAAAGTAGTTGGGGCTTTAGAGCTTTCTCCGCGCGCGTTGGAGGACTACCTGGCCCGGGCCCGTACCTCCTCAAGGCGGGCTAGCGCTGCCTCACAGCCGTCACCCCAGGGCATCGGTTTGAGTCGCCCAGACCTCACGGAGAAACGCCTCTTGCGTGAGCTAGATGTGGTCGCGCTTCTGTACTCAGTGCCTGAGGAGGAGTTTCTACCGTGGGTGCTCTATATCGAAGACCACACCTGGCCACCCGAGGGCAGCTTGCTGGCTGAATTTGTGCAAGTAGCCCGCTCTGAACGCTCCAGGAATCGGATTCTCAAGCACTTCGAGCAGAGAGGGGAGGGTGCCCGTCTGATAGATGTCCTGATGAAAAGCCCCAGCTTTGATCGTCAAAGTCTGGAGGCACACCTCAATGCGGCCCTAGCCCGGGTGCGGGAGGTCTATTACGAGATGCGTCTAGATAAACTCAAAGGCTTGCTCAAAAGCACCACCGATCTAGAGGAGATTCGCAGCCTAACCAGAGAAATCCAAGAGGTCTTGCAGGCTATCGAGGCGGAGCGCAGGCTCTACAAGCGCTGAATCCGCATCCGACGAGGTTAGCCTAGGTCCCATGGTTTCGCTAAGACTTAGCTTAGCCCCACTTGAATCGTTCCATATCAGGACAGGTTGGCGCAGGATGAACCACTCCCTCACTGCTCGCGTAGGCGGGGGCCCCAGAAATAGAACATTGCGCAGTTGCCTTCTTTCATACCTATGGGACTGCCGTTTTCTGCAAAGCACAGGAGCTAAAAGTACAACGACCTGCACCTTCAGCGTAACGGTATGCGCTACTGCTTATCGTATGGCTTGCCGACTGCTGCTGGTGGGCGGCTACGACCGATGAAGCCTGCCAATACCAGCATGGTCAGGATGAAGGGCAAAGCCTGCACAATGGTTGCGGGCAGAATATCGCCGCCTTGTAGCTGGATGGCCAAGGCCTGGGCAAAGCCAAAGAGTAAAGTAGCCCCCAGTACGCCCAGTGGGTGCCACTTGCCAAATATGAGTGCCGCCAGGGCAATAAAGCCTGCCCCTGCGCTCATGGCCCGGATGAACTGATTTAGGAAACCAATCGAGAGGTAGGCTCCTGCGATGCCTGCCAGCACACCCGATAGGATAACCGCCGTGTAGCGCATCCCAATCACATTCACCCCCATGGTCTCCGCCGCTTGGGGGTGTTCACCTACAGCCCGCAGGCGCAGGCCCCAAGGTGTCTTGAACAGTACCCACCACACCACCGGTACCAGCAAGAAGGCTGCCAGCACCAGAACAGAAACATCGCCCCGGAAAAAGTACAGGTCAATCGACACCAATGGCAGTCTATTTTTCACCTCCTGCGAGGTAGAGGTGTTGTTGTAAAGCACCTGCAAGACGATTGAGGGGGCACCTAGCGCAGCGATGTTTATGGCCGTGCCCGTGACGATTTGGTCGGCGCGGTACTTGATGGTGGCGATGGCGTGAATCAAGCCCACCAGACCTCCTACGGTGGCCCCAACCAGGAGGCCCACCCAAGGGATCCAGAAGGCCTCGAGGCCCCCCGTTGCCACCTCGATTCGGTTTACGGTGATTGCGGCGGCTGCCGCACCGAACAAGATCATGCCCTCCAGGGCGATGTTGACTACCCCGCTGCGTTCGGAAAACAAGCCGCCCAGCGCGGTTAGCAGCAGCGGTGCTGCTTGGCGTAAGGTGGAAAAAAAGAGCGCTACAACAATCTCCATAAGACTAATCTCCTGCTACCGCTGAAGATTTGGCCTGACGGTCCTCCTGCTCGGCTTTGGCTTCCGTCTCGACCTGGGCTGCCCGCAGGGGGTCGGTAAAGTAGCGCGGTAGGAAGCCACCCACTGCGATGAACAAAATTATGAGTGCTTGTAGAACCTGGATGATCTGATTGCTGATGCCTAGCTGGGCGTTGAGGGAAACCCCTCCTGCTAAAAGCACCCCAAACAAGGTGGCCGAAAGAAAGATGCCTAGGGGGGTGTTCTGACCCATCAGGGCCACCGCAATCCCATCGAAGCCTACGTTTGAGGGAATGGTGGTCTTGAGGCGGTATGTGCCGTCCATGCCGGCCCCTAGCACATAGTGGGTGGCTGCTAATCCCGCCAGGGCGCCTGAGATGCTCATGGTTAGGATTATCTTGCTCCGTAAGTTGACTCCCGCATACTCAGCGGCCTTAGGGGCCAGGCCGCTTGCCCGTAGTTCGTAGCCCCCTGCTGTACGGAAGAGGTAGAAGTTATAGAAGAGCAAGGCCAGAATGGCGATCAGAAAAGAGCCATTTAGGAGCTGCGAGGCCAGGGCAGAGCTGATGGTCACTGGAATACCTGGTAACACTCCCCCCACCACATACCCAGCAACCAGAGCCACGAGAGCTGTTAGGAGCCGCTTGCCAAGCTCGAGCTGTCGGGTAGCGTGGTACGCTGCCAGCGCAGCCACCAGCGCAAGTGGCAGGGCCCAGGAAATCGTGCTGTTGGGAGCCAGGATGTTGATCATCAGCGGGATGCGGCCACCTTCCTGAATCTCCTCACTGCGGCTTTCGAAGCCTTCCGCCTTGAAGGGTAGCGTCACTTTCCTTCCGAAAAAGCTGTACTCGTTGGCTGCCAGCATGAAAAGCAACACCGAAGCTGCGATGTAGTTCATCATGATGGTGTTAATGACCTCATTGGCGCCAAAACGGGCCTTGAGCCAGCCCACAATGCCGCCCCATAAAGCCCCACCTAGGGCTGCAGCAGTGATGGCAACTGGCAGCAGCAGCCAGCCTGGTAAAGGCAGATAAACCCCAGCCAGCATGGCAAAAAGCGCTCCAATGGTAAGCTGGCCAGGGGCCCCGATATTGAAAAGGCCTGCCCGAAAACCAAACGCTACCGCCAGGCCAGTGAAGATCAGTGGGGTGGCGAAGGCCAGGCTATTAAAGATACCCGGCAGGGTCAGGATGGGGCTGAACAGAATTTGAAAGGTGTAGGTGACCAGGTCGAGTTTTCCCGCGACCAGCTCGCGCAGCCCTAGGCCCTCAACCCCCTGGGTGCCAAGCCCTGGCCGCAGGATGGCCACAACTATGGCGCCCACCACCACCGCTAATAGCAACGAAGCTAGAGGAACCACCACCCCGCGTAGGCGCACCAGAAAGGCTAACGCACCTGGTAGTTGCATGCGGGCCATCAGTAAAAGCGCCAAGGAGTAAAACAAACCGGCGTAAGCCCCTAGCGAAAGAGCAAAGCGGCGCAAGGGCGGGCGCCGAGCCCCCGCTGCAAGGGCCGCCTCGTTGGCCGCTCCGATAGCTTGATAGAACAAAACCGCCTCGAGGGCAAACAAAACCAGTCCTACTGCGCCCAGGATGTATAGGGCCTTGGCACGGGTTTGCCTCTTCGGGAGGAAGACTGCGACACTGCCCAGCACAACAAGCAAGACCCAAAGGCCAAAAAACACCTCGAGCCAGTCAAAGCTCAGCCCTTCCGGTAGCACTAGGTTTTTGGTGTTTATACTTCCTAGGGGGTTCAACAAGAAGCCAGTTCCGTCAAACTCCCTCGTGGGCACCGCCCACGGGGCGAGGGTCATGAGTGCAAGTGCGATCACCCCCACGATTAGAAACAGGAACCTATTCATAACTTCCTCAAAGCGGATTCTACACTGCGAAGCCTAGAGCGTCCTTCTTGTGCTGGGTGGTAAACTTGTTTCGTGCAGGAGACGACGGAGAGTAAAGCCAAAGCCATCCAGCGGATGTTTTCGAGGATAGCCCCACGCTATGACCTTTTGAATAGGGTGCTGTCGGGGGGGATGGATCGTGCTTGGAGGGTGGCTTTGGTAAAAGCGGCCCTTGAAAAAGGGCCTGTTCGCATCCTCGACTTGGCCACTGGCACGGGTGACGTAGCCCTGCTGCTCAAGAAGGCTGCTCCAGGGGTGGAGGTGATCGGGGGTGATTTCGCCCCGCCCATGTTGGAGCTGGCGCGTCAAAAAGCCCGGCGCGCTGGCCTCGACATTCTTTTTGTTGAAGCAGACGCCCTAGAACTGCCCTTCCCCAATGGCTACTTTGATGCTGTGACCATCGCCTTTGGCTTCCGCAACTTTGCCGATTACAAAAAAGCCTTGGCTGAGCTGTACCGGGTGCTAGCGCCAGAAGGGCGGCTTTGTATTTTAGAGTTTCCCCCCCCACCCCGCAGCGGTCTTGGTACGCTATACCGCTTTTACTTCACCCGCATCCTACCCCTCGTAGGAGGGGTCATCTCGGGTAATCCCCTGGCCTATCGCTACCTGCCCGATTCCGTGGAGCGCTTCCCAGATCCCCCAACCCTCGCTGCTATGATGACCCTGGCTGGCTTTAGCACCCGCTACCGCCTTTTCACTGGCGGAATTGTGGCCTTGCATATCGGTGATAAGCTTAGCTGTTCAACCGGAGGGGTTTTACCTGATGAGCCATCCTGAGCCCATTTTTGAAATTGACCCGCAGAGGCTGCTGCTAGAAGGCATGGAAACAGGTGCCTTGCCAGACCTAGAGCCGCTCGAGCTGGCCCGTGAGTATGCCCAGGAGCTAGCCCAGGGCAGCGGAGGAGAGAACGAAATAGTGCGTTGGTGGCACAGCCCAGGCGGTTTCTACTATGAATTCAAGCAGTTTCCTGCTGCCTTTTATGGCCGTTCAGGACTGGTGCAAGGGCAGTACCTTACGCCTCAGGAAGCCCAGGTGCTGGTGTGGGATGCTTTGACTCGTGCTGAAAAGGACCAGGCCGACCTTACTCTTTTTTACACTGCCAACCTTATGCAAAGTGATCAGGACTTTTTCATGGTCTACACCCTGGGTCAATTTCGCATCGAGCGGGGTGAAGCCCGCTACGCCCTTCCGCTGTTCATGCGCCTAAAGTTGCCGCAATACCTGCTGGTACTATTTCGCAGTAATGACGAGTATTTGGTTTTCAGACTCCCGCAAGGGCAACCTGTTTTAACGCAAATCCGCGCTTAGCACGTCCACCTTTGGGTGAAAAGCGGTTCCCGTTCCGATTTGGGTGGTGCCTCACATTCACTGTTGCTGTGCAGGTATAGTTCATGACAGTAAGGACAAAAGGCAGGGAGCCCCTGCCTCTAGCCAAACTGAACCTGTTTACCCCTGCCTTTCACATATGCGCTGCAGGATGTAGCGATCAAGTTGTGAGTGCTCTAAGGGTTGTGCTCTTTAGTGCTGTGTGCGTGGCCGTACTCGAGCTCTTCCGGCGTTGCGGGCCGAATGGCTGTTAGGGTCACCTCGAAGTCGAGGGTCTCGCCTGCTAGGACATGGTTGAAATCAATGGTCACCTCGTCACCATCCACGCTCAGTACCGTAAAGGGCATGGGGTTGCCCTGGGCGTCTTCAGCGTAGAACATGGCCCCTTCGGCCAGCTCGGAGTCGGCTGGAAAAGCTGCGCGATCCACCACCTGTACGCCTTCCGGGTCGTAAAAGCCATAGCCCTTCTCAGGAGGTACGGAAACAACCACCCGTTCACCAACCGACCTTCCCTCCAGGGCTTCCTCTAGACCTGCCACGATGTTGCGATGACCATGCAGATAGTCCAGCTCACCCTGGTCAACAAGCTCATTCTCAATCCGCAGGGTGTAGCGAATGGTTACCACATTTCCTTTGCTTGCCGTCATAAGGGCTCCTCTCCATTCACAGAAACCGGACTTCTGCTTCTGCGAAACACCTAAGTATAAGACATCAAGATGAAATAACCGTAAACCAAATCGAAGCCTATCCCTAGCCCGTGCCCTATGCTTTAGGCATGAACGTGGAGGACGTGATCGGAAAGACGCCGGTGGTTCGCCTCAAGCGCCTAGTAGAGCCCGGCATGGCAGAGGTTTGGGTAAAGCTCGAGGGCAACAACCCCGGTGGCTCCATCAAAGACCGCACCGCCTGGTATCTGATCAAAGACGCCGAAGAGCGCGGCATCCTGAAGCCAGGCTCGGGGCAGCTCATCGTGGAGCCCACCAGTGGCAACACTGGCATTGGTCTGGCTATGGTAGCGGCCAGTCGGGGTTACAAACTCATCCTGACCATGCCAGCGCAGATGTCAGAAGAACGCAAGCGCATCCTCAAAGCCTATGGGGCCGAGCTGGTGCTCACCGACCCCAGCCGCCGGATGCTAGCGGCGATAGAGGAGGCCCACCGAATTGTGGCCGAGCGGGGGGCTTTCATGCCCAATCAGTTCGACAACCCTGCCAATGCTAGGGCCCATTACGAGACCACGGGTCCCGAAATTTTCCAGCAGATGCAGGGCCAGCTGGACGCCTTCGTTTACGGCTCGGGCACAGGTGGCACAATCATGGGGGTGGGTAGGTACCTGCGTGAGCGGCTGCCCAACATCCAGATTATCGCCTGTGAGCCACGTCGCAGCAACGTGCTTTCGGGTGGTCAGATGGGCGCGCATCAGTTTCAGGGCATGGGGCCTGGTTTTATACCGCCCAACCTGGATGTGAAGATGCTCGACCGGGTTATTCAGGTACTGGAGGAAGACGCTTTTCCCTTGGCCGGGCCACTGGCCCGGGAAGAAGGGATTTTTGTAGGCATGAGTGCCTGCGGAATGATCTGGGCTGCCCTACAGGTTGCCCGAGAGCTGGGGCCTGGGAAAAAGGTGTTGACCATCGCCTGTGACTCGGGTATGAAGTACCTCTCTACCCCCCTGTTTGCTGAGCCAGTGGGCACATGAGGATCCGAAGAACCGCTCCTTAGGGGTCTTTACCTGAGGTGTCAGCGGATTTTCGTCTTCTTACTTTTGCCTCGGCAACTTTGCTTTGCTCAAGGCGCAGGCTACACTGGCTATCAGATGGCCAGGGCTTCTATACAATACCGCTGCACTGAGTGCGGGTATAGATCGCTGAAGGAGTTGGGTCGCTGTCCGAACTGCAGGGCCTGGGGCAGCCTCAAGGAAGAAGCACCCCCGCCTAAGCCCAGCGCCCTCCCAAGCAAGGCTAGGGTGCTGTCGCGTTCTCAGCTCAACTCAGATGCACTGACCCGCCTCGCGGAGGTACCCGAAAGTGGGGAGGCACGCTTCTCGAGCCGCATAGGTGAGCTTGATCGGGTGCTGGGTGGGGGGTTTGTGCCGGGCGCGGTTCTGCTGTTGGGTGGTGAGCCGGGGGTGGGTAAGAGCACCCTTTTGCTACAAGTGGCACAGAAAATGTTGGAAGTGGGTAAGCGGGTGGTTTACCTAGCCGGGGAGGAATCGCCTGGCCAGATTCGCCTGAGGGCCAGGCGGCTGGGTATATCGGGGGAACTCGAGCTGCTGCGGGAAACTGAATTGGATACCGCGCTCGCCACTCTCGAGGCAACCCCACCCGACTTCCTAGTCGTAGACTCCATTCAAACCATCGAAACCACCGCCTCCCCGGGTTCGCTGGTGGCGGTTCGCGACGCCACCGCGGCCCTGACCCGCTTTGCTAAGCGACACCAGGTAACCACTGTGCTGGTCGGGCATGTGACCAAGGAGGGCCTGGTGGCTGGCCCTAAGGTGATCGAGCACATAGTAGATGCCACCCTGTACCTGGAGACCGCAGGCAACTTCAGGATTCTGCGCACTAGCAAGAACCGCTTTGGGCCGGTGGGGGAAATGGGCGTTTTCACCATGCTGCACGAGGGCATGCAGGAGGTCACCAACCCCTCGGCAGCCTTTCTGGCCGAGCGTCCGGTGGGCGCTCCGGGTTCGGTGGTGGCGCTGAGCCTCTCGGGCGAGCGGGCGCTGGCCCTGGAGGTACAGGCTCTGGCTGCCCGCACGCCCTTCCCGGCTCCCCGTCGGGTTTCGCAAGGTCTGGATAGCCGCCGGGTGGATGTGGTGCTGGCGGTGCTGGAGCGCAGGCTGGACCTGCCCTTGGGAAACCTGGACATCTATGTCAACCTGGCCGGGGGTCTACGGGTCCTCGACCCGGGGCTGGACCTGGCGGTGGGCTTGGCGGTGTATTCTGCTGTGGTAGGCCGACCAGTTCCCCCCGATGTAGCGGTGGTGGGTGAGGTGGGGTTGGCGGGGGAGCTGCGCAGCGTGGAAGGTCTCGAGCGTCGTTTGCGCGAGGGCCGCAGGGCAGGTTTTGAGCGCCTGGTGCACCCGCCACACTTCAAGAGCTTGGAGGCTGCTGTAAGCAAGTTCTTATGAGCGTGATGCAATGGGTCTTGTATGGGCTTTTTGCCTACTTGGGCTACCGGCTGGGGGTGTGGCTCGAGGCTAGCAACCTCATTGGAAGCAGCCCGCTGGGCAGCCTGACCAGCCTCAACCGCCTGTACCTGGGGGTGGTGGGCCTTTTGTTAGGGTTCTTGCTGGTGCCTCGCCTGACTTACTGGGCCGAGCGGCGCTGGGAGCGCGCCCAGGCCTGGCTCAAAAAGCTGCCACCCGAGATTCCGGTGGCTGTCACCGTTGCCTCAAGCCTAGGGTTGTTGCTGGCGGTGTTGCTCACCAACCTACTGAGCCAGATTCCAGGCTTTTCGGCCATTCACTCCCTGATAATAGCGGCAGTGCTGGTCGGCTCACTTTCGGCTTTTGCAATCGCCAACCGGGAATACTTCCGGCTGAACCCCCCACCTACCCACCCGAGCAAGGCCCGGGGGGGCAAGGTGTTGGACACCTCGGTATTGATCGATGGGCGTATTGGCGAGGTGGCCGAGACAGGCTTCCTAGAAGGGCCTCTCTTCGTACCCCGCCAGGTGTTGCGTGAATTGCAGCAATTCGCCGACTCTTCGGATGCCCAAAAGCGCGCCAAGGGCCGCCGTGGTCTGGATACCCTCGAGCGCCTTAGGCTTAGCGTGGGGCTCGAGGTGCTTGAAGGTAGCGAGACCGACGAACCTGTGGACGACCAAATTCTGGCCGAAGCCAAGAGACGGGGTGCAGCTTTGGTGACCAACGACCACGCCTTGGCCCAGCTTTCCCGTATCTACGGTGTAAAGACCCTCTCCGTGCAGGCCCTAGCCTCAGCCCTGCGTGCCCCGCTGCAGCAGGGCGATACCCTGAGCATCACCATCGTGAAAGAAGGTAAAGAGCCCGGCCAAGGGGTGGGTTACCTGGAGGATGGCACCATGGTAGTGGTGGATGATGCCATCGCATTTCGCGGCAAAGAGGTAGGGGTAGTTATCACCCAGTCCATCCAGACCCAGGTGGGCCGGCTGCTCTTTGGCAAGCTGCAGATTGAGGGCGATGTGCGGGCCAACCCCAAAACCGAGCGGTAGCAAGCGTACCTGCCCTGGTTTCCCCTGGCAAGGGCTGATGCACACCCTGGCACCAAGCGTTATTGATGAGGGCTTGCGCTTAGGCCAATGTTCATGCTTCTAAGCCACCTTGCTCCTAACCTCGAACCGTGGTTCGCTCCGCGCTCATCGCCCTGTTAGCCATTGTGGTCTTTTCGCTCCTGCTATCCACGCGTCCCATTCCAAGCCCTGCTGCGCCTGACCAGGGGGTTAGGCTAGAGGATGTCGAACTCACCCTTTATCCCGAGCAGGATCCCAAAGCCCGCTGGGAGTTTACTGCTACGCAGGTCGAACAAGACCCTGCTACCCGGGAGGCTAGGGTAACCGGATTACAGGCAGGAAAGCGCTACATAGAGGGTCGGCTGGATATGCGCCTCACTGCACCGGAGGTGATCATAGACCGTGCTGATAACCTTCGCCTCCCCTATGCTCGGGTGGAGATTCTCAAGGGCTGCTACACGGTCAACCTTGGCAGGCTGGGTGAGCCACCGGTTACCATTGACCAGCGTGAGGGCTTTCGTGCGCCCAGTGTCCACATTACCGCGCCCAGCCTGGAGGTGTGGGGCAAGGATTTTAGGAGTGATTTCGCCATCGAGAACCCTAGCTGGCGCGATCCCATCGAGAAATTCATCTCCGGTGGGCAACGGCCTCCCTGTGCTATTGAAGGTGGTAGTTCATGAAACGTCTGGCCTGGCTTCTTCTTCTGCTAACGCTGGCTGTACTGGCGCAAAGCAAAGAGCGCATCATCACCATTGAGGCGCCTGGTGGGCAACGCACCGGCAACCTACGCAACGGCCCCTGGGTCTATGAGGCCGGTAGACCAGGCGGGGTAATTGGCAGGGTCAAGGACCTCGAGATCAACGCTACCCGGGCCATTCTGGAAGCTCCTCAAGGTAAGACCATGCAGGAGGCTGAGGGGGAGCGGGTAGCCACTTTTGAAGGGAACGTGGTGGTTAGGCGCGACCGTATGACGGCCAGCGGTCCCAAGCTGGTTTATCGCGAGTCCAGCGGGCGCGGTACCCTTGAGGGCAACGCCCGCATGCGCCACGAACCACGGGAAAAGAATAGCGACCCGGTTGAAGTAGCGGCTTCCCGAATGACCTTCGACGTGGATACCAACATCTCGACCAGCGAAGGTGGGGTAACCCTCAAAAATGGCCGTCAGGAAGGGCGCTCGGAGAGGGTATACTACGAAGAAGACCGCGGTTTAGCGGTCTTCAGCGACAGCAGAGAAGTGGTTTTGCTGCGTAAGCGCGAGGGCAAGGGAGATCTAGTAATCCGGGCTAGGGAAATTCGCAGCCTAACCGATGAAAAACGTCTTCTGGCTACCGGGGGTGTTACCCTAGTAGACGGAGATATCACCACCACTGGGGCCAGCCTGATCTACAACGACAACACCGGTGAGGCCACCGTGGTGGCGGGCAGGGTGGGTAACCAAGATGTTCCGGCCCGAAGCGTGAACGCTAAGGAGCGGGCTGCGCTGTCGGGCAATTCGCTGTTACACAACGTCAACCGTTCGCAGGTGCGGGTGCTGGCCCAGGCACCGCGGCTACCGCTGCGCGATTTCCGCAAACTCGACGAACAGTAGCTGCATGCGCTGGCCCTGGCTGCTTTTTGGACTACTCTTGCTGCTGGCTTTGGCCCAGCCAGAGCCCGAGCCATCCTTTCAGACCACCGCTGAAATTGAGCGGCGGGGCAAAAAGATTGTGGTGGTCAAAACCGGCCCAGATAACCCCCCTGCCATTATCGAGCTGCGCGACCTGTATGACGGCGTCGTCACTGCGCTGGATGAGGAAAAAAAAACCATCATGCTGGGAGAGCAGCAGTTTACCACCGATAGGCTGACCCGCTTTTGGCGCGAGGGCAGGCGGGTGGAGTTTGCTGACCTCGAGGTTGGCCAGCAGGTGCGTCTCGAGGTTGCCGAGCAGAATGACGGTAGCCTAAAGGCTTTTGAGGTGCAGATTGGGGGCAGGTGCGAGGGCCCCTCCCTGATCCGCTCGCTTTTTGCCGATCCGCCGCCATTTCGCGTGCAGATTAACTTTGGCGAGGACGCCCGGGCTTTCGGGGCCATAGCCCGCGTGGAGCAGATTCGTGGGGTCAACGATTATGTCTTCATGACCGGAGGCACCGCTCGCTACATTGAAGAAGAAGATCGCCTCGAGCTCGAGCTCAAGCCCGCACCCCGGGCGGTGGAAGTACAACAGGGTAAGAGCAAGGCCTGGGGCAGCCGCCTCGACTACGACAACGAAAGCGGCAATGCGTTGGTAGCTGGGCCAGTAGAGCTCGAGCGCGGAGGCGAAAAACCCCTTCAGGGTAGCGCCGAGCGCATGGTTTACAACGTAGACGAGGAGGTTCTTACCCTGTTTGGTGCAATCCGGTTGGTGCAGGGGAGCCGCACCTCTACTGCCGAAGGGGCAGTGGTGCGCGAAAAAGATCGCGTGGCATTTCTGTACGGCAGCAAAGATAAACCCGTGCGAAGCCAGGACAAAGATGGCTTCGTGGAGGGAACCAGGGTGCTGTACAACCTCGACACCGGTGATGTGGTGGTGCTCGAGGGGGTCAAGGGGGAGTTTCAGAACCCATAAGGTGGGTGCTCTTCAGCCCTCTGTGATTCCCGCCATCAGGAGCCCCAGTCTTTCCTCAGTGGCCTCGCTGGCTTCGAGTTCGCCCATAATACGGCCCTCGAACATCACCAGGATGCGGTCGGCGAGCGAACGCACCTCATTGAGGTCAGCCGATACCAGCAAAACTGCCATGCCGGCATCCCGCGCCTTCACGATTTTATCGTGAATGAACTCGATGGCCCCGACATCCACCCCACGGGTGGGCTGGGCTGCCACCAGCAACTTTGGGCTACGGCTCAGCTCGCGCCCCACAACGATCTTCTGGGCATTGCCGCCCGAGTAACGACGGGCCGCCAGTTCGGTGCTGCGGGGTCGCACATCAAATTGCTCCGCAATCTCACGGGCTTGAGCCTCAATCCGCTCGGTATTCAGAAAGCCTAGGAAACCCGCATTAGGAGCTTTGTAGTGGTCGCCCAGGATTAGGTTCTCGCGGGTGGTAAAGTCCAGCACCAGCCCGCGCAGATTGCGGTCTTCGGGAATGTGGGAGACGCCCCACTCGCGCACTACGCGGGCACTGGGCTCGAGGCGTTGACCGTGGTACTCAATGAGGCCCTGGTATGGGCGCAAACCGGTGATGGCCTCTACCAGCTCGGTTTGACCGTTGCCCTCTATACCGGCTATTCCCACAATCTCACCGGCCCGCACCTCGAAGGATACATCCACCAACCGGTGCTTTTTGTCCTTTCCTGGAATTGAGAGTTGGGAAACCTTAAGCACCACCGGACCTGGTTTGGCCTCCTTCTTGTCCACCGAGAGAATCACCTCGCGCCCCACCATCATGCGGGCCAGCTCAGCCACGTGGGTTTCAGGGGTATTGACCGTGCCCACCACCCTGCCGTCACGGATCACCGTTACGCGGTCGGAAAGCTCGATTACCTCGGCCAGTTTGTGGCTGATGAAAATCACTGCATTCCCTTGCTTTACGAAGCCCCGCAAGAAGCTGAACAGCTCGTCGGCTTCCTGGGGGGTGAGGACGGCGGTGGGTTCGTCCAGGATTAGAATTCTGGCCTTACGGTAGAGGGCTTTGAGTATCTCCACCCGCTGCTGCAGGCCTACCGGAAGTTCCTCTACTGGGGTATCGAGGGGCAGGTTGAAGCCAAGGTCTTTCATTAGGGCTGCCACCTCGGCCCGCGCCTGGGCCAGGTTGAGCTGGGCTCCCCGGGTGGGCTCTGCGCCCAGGATTACGTTCTCCAGCACGGTAAAGGGGTCTACCAGCATGAAGTGCTGGTGCACCATGCCGATACCTCGCGCAATGGCATCGCCGGGATCGCTAATGCTTACTTTTTGCCCGTCAATCCATATCTCGCCCTGATCTGGTTTGACCAGGCCATAGACAATCTTCATTAGGGTGGACTTGCCCGCTCCGTTCTCTCCCACCACCGCTAGTATCTCGCCCCAGCGAACATCTAGGGAAATGTGATCGTTGGCCAGTACCAAGGGGTAGCGCTTGGTGATGTTTTTCAGCTCGAGGGCCACCCCCTTCTTGTGTGGCTCAGTGGTGGTGGGAACCGAATCGCTCATGTCCACAATCATACAGGCAGTAGACTTTCAAAGCGCCTGATCCCTCAAAAAAACGCCCAGGGCTTATGCCCTGGGCGCTCGAGGCTGGGAGTTTACTAGCGTTTGCTGGGTACCCTGATGGCGCCAGAGATAATCTGGCTACGTAGAACCGCCAGGCGGTTGACCACGGCTTGGGGGATCAGGGCCCGGTTGTACTCGTCAAGGGCGTAGCCTACGCCATTGTTGCTCAAGCCGAACTCGCGCACACCACCTTTGAAGGTGCCTTCCTTGACCGACTTGATCACGTCGTAGGTGGCCACATCCACCCGCTTGAGCATGGAGGTCAGCACGTGGTTCAGGGTGTTGGGGTTGCTGTCGGTGTCCCCCAGGTAGTTCTGGTTGGCATCAACCCCGATCATAAACAGTGGGCGGGTAGTGGCAGCCGGGCAGGACTGGTTGTAGGCGGCGTAACGTGGCACGTTGGCACCGTTGTTAGAGATGAAGCGCACCCCAGAGGGCAGTTGGTTTTGCCTCAGGCAGCGCTGCTGCTTCACAAAGTCCAGCACGCCCAGACCAGAAGCCCCTGCTGCGGCGTAGATGATGTCGGCCCCTTGCTTAGCCTGAGCGGTGGCAATTTCCTTGGCTTTGCCAGGGTCGTTCCAGGCCGCAGGGGTGTTGCCTACGTAGTTGATGAGCACGCGGGGGTTGGCGATGTTGCGCTCGCGCATGCCGGCGATGGCCCCGGCCCGGTAGCCTTGCTCAAACTTGTGGATCAGCGGGATGTCCATACCGCCCACAAAGCCCACCACACCGGTGTTGGTCAGGCGACCCGCAATGTAGCCGACCAGGTAGCTGCCTTCGTGTTCGCGGAAAACCAATCCTACGGCGTTTTCGCACTTGCCTTCGCAAGGAACTGCGTCAATAACCGCAAACCTGATGTTTTTGAATTCCTGAGCGTTTCGGGTGATTGAGGGCTCGTTAGCGAAACCCACGCCGATGATCAGGTCGAAGCCTTCCTCGGCAAAGCGGCGGATGCCCTGGCCCACCTGGCCGGGGTCGCCGGGCTCAAAGTCGAAGACCCTAACGCCCAGCTCTCTGGCCGCCCGCTGGGCCCCCTCGAAGGTGGACTGGTTGAAGCTACGGTCGTTTTTGCCGCCTGCATCGAAGGCCATACCTACGCGAATTTCCTGGGTAAGGCTCAAGCCTAGCGCTGCTGCTAAGGCCACACCTAGCACGATGAGTTTCTTCATGCGACTTACCTCCGTTTTAGCTTGTGCTTCATGGGTGTCTAACCTGGCCGCAAGCCTCTGGCATTATAGGGCACAGGCCATGTGGCTTGAAAGGGGTAGGAGAGGCTCGAGCCCCGAATACCCGGGGTCTGCCGCCAACTGCTGCTGGGGAGTAGACGCTTTTTGCTCAAGGCATTTTGCGAGGCCGCGAACTGATAGCATGACGGTATGTCGACGCCAAGACAGCGAATCCTGGAGTTGCGTGAGCAGATTCGCTACCACAATTACCGCTATTACGTGCTGGATAAACCCGAGATCTCCGATGCCGAATTCGACCGTCTGATGCGTGAGCTAAGGGAGCTCGAGCAGGCCCACCCCGAGCTCATCACCCCCGATTCGCCCACGCAGACGGTGGGTAGTGACGTCCTCGAGACCCCCTTTACCCCTGTACCCCACCCCACCCGCATGTACTCGCTGGGCAATGCCTTCTCGTCTGCCGACATCGCCGACTTCGAAGCCAGCATCAACCGCCTGCTGGGTCGCGAGGAGGCACGGGTGTACCTACTCGAGTACAAAATTGATGGACTTTCGGTCAACCTTATCTACGAAGCGGGGGTGTTCCGCCAGGGTCTGACCCGGGGCGACGGCCAGGTGGGCGAGGACGTCACCCCCAACCTGCTGGCCATCCCCGACATCCCAAGGCGGCTGGCAGAACCCCTCGACCTCGAGGTGCGGGGCGAGATCTACCTGCCCATCGAGACCTTTCTGGAGCTCAACGCACGGCTCGAGGAAGAAGGCGAACCCCCTTTCAAAAACCCCCGCAACGCCGCGGCAGGTAGTTTGCGGCAAAAAGACCCCCGAATAAGCGCCCGCCGTGGCTTACGCGGCCTGTTCTATGGGGTGGGCCAGCCCACCGGCCTGGGGGTAGCCACCCAGCAGGAGCTGTTGGAGAAACTCAGCCAGCTCGGTTTTTCGGTAGAACCCCACTTTCGGCTGGTGGAGGGGGTGGCCGGGGTCGAGCAGGGCTACCAGGCCATGCTGGCCGAACGCAGAAAACTACCCTTTGAGGCCGATGGCGTAACCGTCAAGCTAAACGACCTGGCCCTCTGGGACGAGCTGGGGTATACCGCCAAGACCCCCCGCTTCGCCATCGCCTACAAATTCCCCGCCGAAGAAAAGACGACCCGCGTGCTGCGGGTGGTCTTTCAGGTGGGGCGCACCGGGCGGGTTACACCAGTGGCCGAGCTCGAGCCCGTTTTCCTGGATGGCTCGACCGTGAGCCGGGTTACCCTGCACAACGAAAGCTACGTACAGGAGCTGGGCTTACGGATAGGCGATACGGTGCTGGTACACAAGTCCGGCGGGGTTATCCCCGAGGTTTTGCGGGTGGTAACCGAAGCCCCCAGGGGCCATGAGCCGGTGGAGTGGCCCAGCCATTGCCCGGAGTGTGGGGTAGAGCTCCTGCTCTCGGGCAAGATTCACCTCTGCCCCAACCCTTTGTGCCCGGCCAAGGCCTTTGAGTCCATACGGCACTTTGCCAGCCGCAGAGCCATGGACATCCAGGGGCTGGGTGAGAAGCTCATCGAGCAGCTTTTAGAGGCCGGTCTGGTGCGGGATGCCGCCGACTTATATCGGCTCAAGAAAGAAGATATTGCCGCGCTCGAGCGCAAAGCTGAAAAAAGCGCCCAGAACCTCATCGAGCAGATTGAGGCCAGCAAAAGCAGGGGCCTCGAGCGGCTGCTTTTGGCCCTGGGCATCCCCCAGGTGGGTGAAAGCACCGCCCGCGCCCTGGCCAAGCGCTTTGGACACCTGGATAACATCCTCAAGGCCACGGTTGAGGAGCTCGATGCCGTACCGGACATTGCCGAGACCACCGCTCAGGCCATCCACCAGGCCCTGTCCCGCCCCCAGATGCGCCATTTTATTGAGCGCTTGCGGGCCGCTGGGGTGGTGTTCGAGGCCAGGGAGAAGCAGCAAAGCCAGGCCCTCGAGGGCCTTACCTTCGTGCTGACGGGTGAGCTTTCCCTGCCCAGGGAGGAAGTGGCCCGGCGGCTCGAGGCCCACGGAGCTAAAATTTCCGGCTCTGTAAGCAAAAAAACCAGCTATGTGGTGGCTGGGCCGGGTGCGGGCTCCAAGCTGGCCAGGGCCAGGGAGCTGGGAATCCCCATTCTGGACGAGGCCGGGCTAGCCGAGCTGCTCGAGCAAAAGGTGGGGCCGGGGGTGCTCCAGGCTGCACCGGGGTGACCCAAATAATGGCCCAGCCCTGATCAGATGCCCCTGCCGCTAGAGAAGATTCTGCTGTTTATCGCGCCGTCCAGCCCAGGTCAATCACCTGGGCCGAGCCGGTAATTGCGCTGGCCCTGTCAGAGGCCAAGAATAGTGCGTACTCCGCGACTTCCTCCGGTTCGATCAAGCGCTTGATGGCCGCCGGGGCCAGCATCACCTTTTCGATTACCTCGGCCTCGGGGATGCTTAGGGTACGGGCCTGGTCGGCAATTTGCGACTCCACCAGGGGGGTGCGTACGTAGGCCGGGCAGATGGCGTTGCAGGTGATGCCATATTCACCGACCTCGAGCGCCACGGTCTTGGTCAGGCCCAGCAGGCCATGTTTGGCCGAGATATAGGCCGATTTGTATGGGCTCGCCACCAATCCGTGCAGCGAGGCGATGTTGATGATGCGGCCCCAGCGCCTTTGCTTCATGCCGGGCAGGGTGTACTTGATGAGCTGGAATGGGGCTGTAAGCAGCACCTGCAGCATCATGTTCCAGGTGTCTTCGGGGTATTCGTCCACCGGGTTGATGCGCTGTAGACCGGCGTTGTTGACCAGGATATCTACCGGGCCAAGCTCGAGCGCCCTTTGAGCCAGCGCCCTAACCGAGCTCTGGTCGGAAAGGTCGGCCTGAATAAAAACCCCACCCAGGGCTTGAGCGAGCCTGGCTGCACCTGGCTCGAGGTCGTTGAGGATGAGGCGGGCCCCTTCGCGGGCGAACACCTCGGCAATGGCTTTGCCGATGCCGCTACCGGCGCCGGTGATGAAGGCGGTTTTGTTTTTTAGCTGCATGTTCCCAGACTAACGTAGGGCGGTTAGGGCTGTAAGAGGTTACCTCGGCCTCACCCTCGAGGCCTAAGCAGTAGAATGGCCAGCAATGCAGTTTTTTCCTCCCTTACACCCAGATCCGCTGGCCGAACTCTTCCATGCACGAGTACCCCGGGGTGAACCCTGGGCCTGGGTGCTAAGCAGGCGGATACTGGCCGACGAAACCCTGGCCCGTCGGCTTTTGTGGGAGCCGCTGAGCCCCGGACTGGCTGGCTGGATTGACCAGGAACTTACGCGTCTGCGGCAGGAGCTGGAGGTCTTGAGGAGGGCGCATCCCTTTTCCGAGTTTGGGCACCTCGAGCCCAGCCCGGCTGAGGCCGCGGCCCTAGATGTGCTGCAGAGGGGTTCTTCTGCAGATGTACAAGCGCTCTACCGGAAGTATGGATATGGCATCTATGTCTACCATAGCGCTTTTGTATTCGACGGTCAGATTGGGGCGGTGGAGCGGCCCGACCCAACTTGTTTCGATGATCTGGTGGGCTATACCCGGCAAATTAGCACACTGCGCGCAAATGTTGAGCGCTTTGTGGCAGGTAAGCCGGCGCTTCCAATGCTGTTGTACGGGGCTCGAGGTTCTGGTAAATCAACCTCGGTGAAGGCCTTGCGCACCCACTACGCCCAGCACGGCCTGCGGCTGGTGGAGGTCTTGTCGGAAGGGTTGGATCAACTGCCCACCCTGATGGAGACGCTGGCCCCGCTGCCTTTTCGCTTCGTGCTTTACCTGGACGACCTGGCCTTTTCCGAAGGCGATGAGCGATTTCACCGGCTCAAGGTGCTGCTCGAGGGCGCTGTCTATGAGCGGTCTGCTAACGTGCTGGTGGCGGCTACCTCTAACCGCCGCAACCTGGTGTCCCAGCACTGGTCGGAGCGCCCCGACCCCAATGCCAGCGACCCCGCTTCCTGGGACACCTTGCAGGACAAGCTGGCCCTGGCCGACCGCTTCGGGCTGGTGATCACCTTTCCACCCTTCGACCAGCAGCTCTACCTGGAAGCTGTGGCCCACCTGCTCGGAAGGGCACTAGACCCTGAGACCCGCGCAGCCGCGCTGAAGTTTGCCCTCGAGGGAAGGGGTTTTTCGGGCCGTACAGCGCGGTATTTTGTCAATCAGTTCTAGCGGGCTCGAGCCTGTTTTGGCATCTGCTTGAAACCTAAGGCTTTAGCTACTGGCCTGGCTGCTGTGCTGGAGCACCACAAAGGTCTCGGCGACCATATCGTGCAAAGCCTGGTGATCCTGGTCCCAGAGCACCAGCAATAAACCCAGGTTCAGCACCACAGCGTTGAGCCAGCGCCCGGCGCTTTCGCGCAAAAAGGCCTGGAACAGAGTGGGGCGTCTGCCCCTTTGGTTGACCACCCGCAGCCCCATCAGTTCTTTACCTAGGGTCTGGCCCTTTTGGGCCAGGGGCAGGACGGTGTAAGTGAACCAGGCCAGGGGAGCGCAAAGGCCAAAAAGAATTAGACCTTCGATCGAGAAATAATGCCCTGGATGGGCAGGTGGGAACAAGGCGGTAGCAGCCCGAATGATGCCCATCTGCAGGCCTGCCAACACCCCCAGGTCAATCAGACCGGCCAGCAGCCGCCGGGTCAGGTAGCGCAGGGTTGCACGGGTACACAGGCGTCTTACCACACTTTTACTCTAGCGCGGCATCGCTAGGCTAGGGGAGTGCCTAACCGACTTGCCCAGGAAAGTAGTCCTTATCTTTTGCAGCACGCCCACAACCCAGTGGACTGGTACCCCTGGGGTGAAGAGGCTTTTGCTAAAGCCCGTGCCGAGAACAAGCCCATCTTTTTGTCGGTGGGATATGCCACCTGCCACTGGTGCCATGTGATGGAGCGGGAGAGCTTCGAAGACCCCGAGGTGGCCCAGTTCCTGAATACCCATTTCGTGCCCGTCAAGGTAGACCGCGAGGAGCTGCCCGATGTGGATCAGGTCTATATGGCGGCCCTGCAAGCCATGACCGGCTCGGGCGGCTGGCCCATGAACATGTTTCTGCTGCCCGACCTGAGGCCCTTTTTTGGTGGAACCTACTGGCCCCCTGAGGACCGCCAGGGTTTCCCCAGCTTTCGGCGGGTGCTCCTGGGCGTACACCAGGCCTGGCTACACCGGCAAAAAGAGGTTCTGGAGAACGCCGAGCAGCTCACCGCCCACCTGGAAGCTCTGCTCAAACCGCAGGCTGGGGTCTTGCCCGAAGACCTGCACACCGCTGCCCTGGCCCAGCTTTCTAGGGCCTTCGACCCGGTTTATGGTGGCTTCGGTAGCGCACCCAAGTTTCCCCAATCGCCGGGCCTCTTGTATTTGCTATCGCACGCCTGGCTGGGGGCTGAGACCGCCTGGAGGCATCTGCAACTCACGCTCGATCGCATGGCCGAAGGTGGCATCTACGACCAGGTGGGGGGCGGTTTTCACCGCTATGCGGTGGATCAGATCTGGCGGGTGCCACACTTTGAGAAGATGCTTTATGACAACGCGCAGTTAGGCTGGCTGTATGCGGCTGCCAGCCGAATGCCGCAAGCCACCCCCGCGCGGGCTAGGCGCTACCAGCGCATTGCTAGTGAGACCCTGGACTATGTTTTGCGTGAAATGACCAGTCCCGAAGGGGGGTTCTGGTCGGCCCAGGATGCCGACTCGGAGGGGGTGGAGGGTAAGTTTTATGTTTGGCAAGCCGACGAGT
>Ga0209691_1000547_pt1 | contig 26332 bp, 33 predicted proteins | sample YNPMSBMetaG_FD_187120 | JGI IMG/M metagenome (GOLD analysis project Ga0209691, IMG submission 187120) | Anoxygenic and chlorotrophic microbial mat microbial communities from Yellowstone National Park, USA - YNP MS-B MetaG (SPAdes) (version 2) ... | reverse complement strand
ATTGTCAGTGTTTTTATTTTTGCTATCTCTTCGGTAACACTATTTAACTGCTTTTCAAATTCATCAATTTTGCTCGTTTTGGCTTTTATTTCATCAGTTAAAATTTCAAGTTCTTTCAAAACCTCATCCATCTTCATACCCCCTTTAAAAATTTTTGTTTTTGTTTTATTTCTCATTTTAGCCATCACGGCTAAAACGGTTTTATTGCTTTAATTTTTTATGTAATTCTTTTATCTTTTCTAAAATTACTTTATCTTTGTATTCATTAATGTTTTTCTTATTTGCTTCTCTTATTCTGTCGTAAATGTATTGTAGTTTCTTTATTTTCTCCTCCGATATTGCATTCTGTAGTTTTATTGCTCTTGCGTTTAACCTGTCTTCCAAGTATCTTAATACCACCGCTTCGGGGTTGGCTGGAATGGAGACAATGGAAATCTCCAAAAGTTCTACGCTTTCATAAACCATTCCTTGTCCGCTTTCATTTGGCTTATACTGTAGTGGCATAAAACCGATGGAAAGGGTATTTAAAAAACCCTCTGACACCAGTTCTTTTATCTCTTGTGCTAAAGGCGTATTAGCAAACTGAATTTTAACAATTAAACTATCGTTTGTCTTCAAGACATCCACCGACTTGCCAACTATTTTGTCAGGATTGTGATTAAACAAAATAACGGGGTTTTTAAGGTAGTTATCTATTTTAATTCCCGCAATCTTAACAATATCACCCATCCTATCCACTACCTCTTTACTAGCAATAGCCGTAAATGTGTTATCCTGTTGTTTAGTTATGTTAACTTTAAACTCTTTTCCTTCTTTTTCGTCTATCATTTCTAGTAATTTCCCCGCCGCTTCAAAGATGTCATCATCCCCTTGTTGTCCTGCTCTTTGCCTTATCGCAATCAGTCCCCTTCTATCAACATTTTTAAAATCACTTGTAAACGGATATTTCCATTTTGCTTTTGTTTCGTCGTTTTCTACTTCACTATCATAGCCTAAGTGCCACTTACTGTAAGCCTCCCAACCGTTTTCCTCTATGTAGTCATTTTCCTCTTCAGGTGTTGGTGGTTCCCATTCGCTTGTTATTTTGTATTTACCTTCGCTTATAAGTTTTTTAGCAAACTCAAAACCCTTTTTGTTTAGTTTGTTAGCCATCTTTTACCCCCTAAACAAGAATGATAAATGATTTGTTTTGCACAGTGCATATATTCTATGTATATATATATAGTAGTCTTGGTTTTTATGGCTCATAAATCACCGTGCACCTACAATTAATTACCTCGCCTGGGTCTACCGCATGGGGGTCTCCAGGATACATTAAGCCATTAGGAAACACTTCACCAATCCATACTTTCATGCCATCTAAGTGCTGATGACTTTCCCTAACTACCTCGTCCATAGCTGTTACCCAGATTTTGTATTGGAAGTCATATGCTTCATGATAGGTAAAATTGACATCTTCAACTACGCTTGTTAACTCCGTTCTTGCTATTGTCATCGCTCTGGCTCTTTGGTTCTTGAATGGCTTTATGATGTATAATTTAATATTCTCTACAATCTCATCGCTCAACTCTCTTACACTTCCGTAACTGTTTAGAAGATTGCTTATTTTGTTTCTTATTTGTCTTTTCACCGTTTCATTTGTCTTTTTTATTTTCTTTGCGTGCCTGTCAATGATATTATCCACCAACAAACTAAACATATCTTTCTGAACTTGCTTTCTGTGAACTTCCTTTAAAAACGTAAAAGTATTTTTAATGTAAAAGTCTTTGGTTGTTGTTATCCAGTCGTTATTTCTGTCTAGGAAAAATTTATCTAATTCGTATTCAAAATCAGCTAGTTTCATATCACCCCTTAGAACCGAAAGAACTTTATTAAACATTTCACTGTCAAACTCTCTTATGTTTTCGGCTACTAGTTTGGTAATAAGATTAAAGAATTCTCTATCGCTCTTCTTACGAAAGTTAAACGCTTTTATTCTAACATCTTCTAGCATCATGTTATCTATTGTTTTCCTTATAACGATGTTAGTATCTGTTTTCTCTTCATTTGTGTCTTCTTTGGTTTTGTTATTTTCGCTAATCTTCGGTTTTGGCAAGTTAAACATTTCGGCTAACTCTTCAACACTATAACCCATTTGCCAAAGTATCATCATTGCTTGTGCTCTTTCTTTAATATCCTGTTGTAATACCTCAATTGCATCAGTCCTGAAACGCAATCTTAAGCCTTGTTTACCAAAAATTTTACTGTTAAACTCATCTTCCAAAAGCCTTGCAAGTGGTATTATCGTCTCGGTGTAGAAGACTTGATATTGCTGTTTAGCATTAGCATAGTTAACGCTATCCGTATCACCCACCAAAAGCCTTGGAACTCCCAAAACTGCCAAAACTTCGTCTCTTATCTTGTCTTTCACTGTTAAAGTCCACTCGGGAAACTTTGCTACAAGTTCCTTAAGTTCGGTGTCGCCTTGCAAATACAAAAAGGAATAATTCCCCATGAGTTTTTGCTCCATGTCCTCAATAAATCTTTCCCGTTCGCTTGCTGGTATTGGTTGCTTATTTATTAACGCAATGGATGGAAGATTGTTTCGCTTAAAGTTAATTGCTAGTGATGAGTTAATGAGGTAGTTTAGTTTTAGCATGTCTTCAATCCCTTTTGTTACGCTGTCACCTCTTATGGTTCTGTAGTAGTCGGCTTCGTTTGGAATAAAACGCTTAAAGTGTAAAATATCCTCACCGTTTATTTCCTTTCCTTCCAAAACATACAAAGCCGTTCCATCATTGTTGGTTTTGATTAACACTTTTGAAGGTGGTAAAGAAAAAAGATTTGTTATCTTATTAGCAACTTTAATAATGTAAACATAAGCATTACCATAGGTGTATAAGTCGTAAATAATAGCACGAAGTAAGTCGTTTAGGTTTATGTTATCCAGGAATGTTTTTGTTTTTTCTCCTTTATCGTTCACCACCTCTACCTCTAGTCTTTGTAAACCCCTAATTATTGCTTCTACTCCAGCCACGAAATAAGCATTCCTAAAAACATAGTCAGCCGATATTTCTATGTCACTGGAAGGTAGCATTAAAGATGTTTTTAGTTTCCTGAAAGCATTAAAAAGAGTATCAAAAAGCCCCATTTTAGCCTCCGACTTAATTATGGATGATTTTTATTTTACAACGAAATAAAAACCGCTTGATTTTGTTAAATAAGTTACAGCATAACGCATAGCATCTAACGCATGATTAGCAAAATCAACAGGTTCATCAAGCCATTTTCCGTTTTTCTCTTTCCACGTGTAACTTTTTAACTCTTTTATGGTGTTTTGACAGTAATTAAGCACTTTAATTTTAAAAGTTTTAATGTAGTTTATTTCCTCTGTTATTCTTGTCTTCAAACTAGGAACCGCCCAAATCCCCGCTAGTTGTAGTTCTCTTATCCTGTCGGGTTCAGCACTATCACAAACTACTAACTTATTCGGTGCTATCTTACTTTTAACAATTTCTACGATTTCGGTGGTTGTCAAATGTGTTTGATAAAACTCCTCCAGAATTGTTATTTGCTTTGTATCTGTGTTTACGGCTAACTTAACTAAAGCCGTAGGGTCATTATAACCAAAGTCTAGTCCCCAGATGATTTTATCTTTTTCGGCTGTTTCATAACTGTAGATAATTTCAAAGTTGTCATAAACAAGCCCCTCTGGAGTAGCAAACTCACCGAGAGCATAAATTTTGTAAAGAGTTTGGTTTTGGTGCTTTAAGTCTTCTAAAAGTCTTTTGTATTCCTCACTCAAAAACGGATTGTCTTTGTAATTACTACGAATTATTTTAATGTCTTTCTCCTCCACCATCACCCTTTCAGAAATGTAGCACTCCACAGGATTGAAGGTCAAAATAATTTGGTTTTTAGTGTTAGTCGGTCTGGATAAACGCATCTTAAGAAGTTGATAATCTTCGTAAGTGAATTCATTAGCCTCCTCCATCCAGATATAATTAAACTCAGTTGACTTAATTTTTTCGGGGTTATCCAACGATGAAAACAAAAGCAAATTGTTATTAACTGCTAATAAGTGCTCTGACTTGTTGTAAAGATAACGAATTCCTAACTTGTTTAACATTTCCAAAAACGGTAAAATAACCGAAACCCGCAACGATGGAAAAGTTTTTCGGGTGATAAGAACAAATCTATCCTGCTCCGAGAGTAGTTTGTAAATTAAGTATTGCATTGTTGCAAAACTTTTACCACTCCTAGCACCACCGACATTTATAATTACCGCTTCTTTGCTATTTAATAACTCTCTAAACAGCCTCGTTACTTTCACTCTCACTTCTTGCATCTACCACCTCAAAAACAATTTTCCTTTCCTCGCCACTTGCTAACTCATTACCTGCAACTTTCCAACGGTTCGGTCTTCGGTTGGTTAAAAAGAAAATCATAGCTCTTACATCTCCCTTTATTGCTTTAGCATACAAAGCATCTTCTACTAGCATCACCGCTACCTCTTCCGCTTCAGCCACTTCTCTAGCAAATTTTTTATCCTGGTTTAGCCAACGGTAAAAAGTTGATAGAGATATTCCAACACTTTCACAAGCCTTATAGCGTGGTAGTCCACTGCCTAGTGCTTCCAAAATCTGTCGTTTTATTATGTCTTTTTTCTCACTACGCATATATTAAAGAATAAAAGATTTTACGGTGGTTTGAGGTAATAAAAAGATTAGTTATGGTATATTGAAAGAAATAAAAAGTAATATGGTAGGTTATGAGCAAGTAAAATAGAAGTAAAAGACAGGTTTATTTTAGAAAAAAGATTAAACTAAAACAAAAGTAAATCTTTGTTATCGTTTTTGTTGCAATGCTCACAAGGGAAAGGTTTAACCTTCATGTCGTCCTGATCTTTTTGTCTCGGGGTTAACAAATGTTCAACTCCGCTAGCCTCTCTTAAGTCTTTTTTTATGTAAAAGTCTTTGCCATTAGCATTGAGTATTTCGATTGCTCTAATTGCAAACCATCTCCAGTCTATTTTGTTTTCTATGCCTATATGATTGACCTTACCCATCTTGTAGTAATCAACATATGGTAAGGTTCTTTTTATTAACTCCAAACTTTCCTCTGGGTCAATGGTTGGCTCAAGGCTAGCCCATGTTCTTATCCCATTTTCCTTTAGAATTTTGAAGGTATCAATCCTTTCTTCTGGAAGCGCCGCGTTAGGTTCCCACTTAAGGCTTTTTTCTTTGGATATAAAGGTCAAGCTTTGTCCAACTATTATGTGTTCTCCGAACTTTTTAAATATATCCAAATCTCTTAATAGCCTACTACCACCTTTGGTTAGTATTGAAACTGGAATTTTGTATCTTAAAAGTATTTTTAGCGCCTCTCTTGTTATTCCTTCCGTATCCATTGCATCGTAGGGGTCCCCTACGAAAGATAACTGAACATATAGTTTTGAGCAACAGTATTTTTTACAATCCTCTTCCAGATCTTTTAGTATATTGTCTTTTTTTTGAAAAACAATGTACTCTGAGTAAGATTTGTTTAAAATTCTTGGAACATAGCAATACTTACAGCCATGCGTACATCCAGTAAAAAGGTTGACAGCTAGGGGGGCATATTCCCTAGCTCTCCCCTTTGGTTCGTAAATTACCTTCATAAACACCTCCTTAATTTAAAACCTATATAAATTTTATTATAAGTCGGCTGAAATTTCAACACTTTCTTAACACCAAGTTCGTAAAGGAAGTTAAAAATTGCCAATTGTTCAAACTTATAAAAAATAGTTGGTGCTTTCTTTATTTGTTTCTCCGCAAAACCAAGGCTAAGCAATAGTTCAGTTGGAACCGCTCCATAACCAATCCGAATGTCCGTTAAAAAAATATTAACTCCATCCTTAAAACTACCATTCTTAACAATAGCCTTAAGTGGTTTGTATGGGTTTCCGTAAACATCTATGTCTATAACATCATACCTACTAAGATCCAAAGATGGAATAAGTTTTAAAGCATCCGCACAAATAGCATTTGGATTTTTACCTTTAACCTTCTCTACTGATGTAACATTTATTTTCTTATCTTTATTCCTTTCTTTAATGGTACTCCAAATGGTCCCATACCCACTGTATAAATCCAAAACATTTATTTCGCTTAGGTCTTCAATCATTTTTTCTCTTAACCTAACTTTACCCCAAAAGTGACTATTATCAGTTTTGTGACTTTTCAACTTCTACCCCCTCAAGAGAGTTTATAAATTCGTTTATCTTGTCTATCTGTCTAACGTAAGCATCAATATCAAACGAAAGCAAAATATGGAACTTCTTGTATGGCTTAGGTTCAATTTCCGAAAAATACTCCTCAATGTTACCGCATTTTTCTTTAAAAACATCCTCTAAACCAGTTAAGTCAAAATCTGGTAGTTCTATGTCAATTAAGAATAACCTTAATAAATCTTCATCAAACTCGCCTTGTATTTTATTTAACGCAATATTAAGTGCTTTTTCTTTTGACTTCGGTAAATCTACAACGATACAATCCACTTCCTCAATTCCGAGTTCCCGTAGGGCTTTTAATCGTTGGTTACCACCTATAACCTCATTTCTGGGATTTATAACCAAAGGTTCCACTGCTCCAAACTCACGAATACTGTTTTTAAGTTTTTCTAACATCTCTTTACTAATTTTTCGTGGGTTACCAGGGTAGAATTTAAGTTCACTTACTTTTCTTTTCTCAATTTTCCACTGTTTCATAGGTGAAATTATAAAGGATTAGAGATTTTTGAGTTCTATAATAAAATACATAGAATATATGCATTAGAGAGATTTAAAAAGAGATATGAAAGGAAAACAGGAACGGCTAAGCCAAAACACCGTTCCCGCTTGTATTCACACTTATAATTTCACCTTTACTATCTAAAACGACCTGAATATTATACTTTTTCGCATCCTGTAGCATTAACTCTTTACTATTACTTCTCCAGTTTCCTTTCTCTGTTTCTGTCATCGCCGACCACTCTTTAAAAATTTTGTCCAGAAATGAATTAAGAGATGGTATAAAATCACTACTATTTTTACTTAAATCAAATATCTTTGATTTTATGAATTTATAAGCCATCTGTCCGAGTTTTGGTAGTATCTCTAACGAAATATAATCAGTCTTATGAATAAGAGTTTCCCATGCACGATTAACAAGTTTGGATTTTAAAACAGTGCTTTGATTCTTTAAGGATTTAGCAATAACAGATAGAGTATGAAACTGTGAAATAAACAGTTTCCAGCCGCCTGCTGGCTCTATTTTTCGGAATATTGTAACGAATATTAGGATATCCTCCTCGCTGTAACTTTGCAGTTTATCTCTTAATGCCCATACGAATTCCTTTGGCATTTTTTCAGGAATTTTTAACCTTTCCCACACTTTACCAGCAAACGCAAACAAAGAGTTTAGTTTTTCCTTATTCTCTTCGTTTTCTTTTGTTTCTCTTTCGGTTATTTCTTCTACCGCTTTAACAGTTTCACTTTGTTTTTGTTCTTGTGTTTCTATTTTGATTTGGTTTTGGTTTTCGGTTTTAGTTTGCTGTTGTGTTTGTAAAAAGATTAGTTCGTAGAGTTCCGATATTGTTTTATCCCAAAACCCCCTTCTATACTCAAAGCACCTCGCAAGGAAGGTGCTTTTTAGAAGAGTTTGAGTGTTAATATTTTTTGCTTTTTGTAAAGCAAAAGAAATAAGGATATCCTTAAGAATGTCCATGTCTTCGTAACTATTTAGTTCCCCTTGTTCCTGTAACAGTAGAATATAAGTTAACACTTTTTTCTCTAATTCCTTATCTCTGAACATTCTTAAAACTTTGTTTATTTCCTCCATATAAGCCCCCGTTAGATTTTTTATAATTTTTCGTATTTGTTTCATCATAACCTATACCCCCCTACCTTAATAAATTTTTCTTTGATGATAGGAACTTTTTTAATGCTTTTTCTTGTTCTGAAAGGAATTTGTCTTGTTCTCGTTCTTTATCGTTAATTTGTTTAAGGAATTTATAAAATTCACGCAAACCTAGCATGTAGCCAGAAAGGAAATAACCTGTCTCTATTTTAAGAAAATGCCTATCTAAATCTTTAATAAGTAACATCGCCTTAATGATATAATTTAACATAGTCGTTTGAAAATCGTTTGTCTTTCTCTTTAGTCTTATGAGCACATCTATAACTTTACGAAATGTAGTTTTTGTTAGAATTGTATTAGTGTTGGTAAATAGTGAGTTAAGGAATTGGTTTAACTCTTCGCTTTCCCTTACTGCCCACTCATTTTCTCTTGTCAAAACCCCCACCAGGAACGCCACCTTTGACGAAAAAGTGGGAAAATATAATTTTTTTGTTTGTTTTATAAACTCTCTTACCTTCATACGTGCCCTCCTTAAAAATACAAAGGGAGCATTAAGCCCCCTTGACTGCTTGTTGAATTTTTTTCTTTAGTGTCATTAACATTTTAACTCTTTCATCATCACCAGAAGCCGAAGCTTCGGTAATAAGCTTGTTTAACTTAGCATGTATTAATCTTGCTTTTTCATTAATGTCTTGCTTACTTGATATGAATTTAACAAAATCTTGTTCTAAAACACCTGTTATTATATCCTCTAATGAGTTAGAATTAATATTTTGCTGTTGGTTTTGTTGGTGGTGGTTTACGACTGTTGTTTCTTTTACGGTATCTTCTGGTTCAGTCATAGTGTCTTCATCCTGGGTAAATACATTAGAGAGCCCCAGGATGTGTAAAACTGCATCTACGATGGCTCTCTTCTCCGCCATCTTAAGTAGAGTATTCGCTAAAGATTTAACCGCTACACTTTGAGGAATATTTTTGTTAATAAGTTTTTGGATTTGTAGGTAATACTTAACTTCGTTACTACTAGCAATTCCGAAACCTTCTGAAACCACCTTGTCGTTTTTGTCTAGTATTTGGCATTTAATAGTGTAAGATATTTCGTTGTCATTTTCTCTTCTGTCCTGTATGACTACTGATATTCTTAAGCCAAGTGCATAAGTTATTTTTTCCGCGCCAGCTTTGAATAGAAAGGGTTTGCTTACACCTTCAACGGTGCCGAAATCCTCCCCTTCACGGAGGAGGTTTTTAATAAAATTGTGAAATTGCTTAACCTCCTCCAGTCTCTCCTTAAACGCTTGGAGCTGGGATTGAGAAACCTCAATCCCATTAGAAACTGTTGTTATGTAATTTTTGTTTTCCATAACGCACCTCCTTTAAAAAAAATTACATTAACATAAAAAATTGGATTGTTTTAAATCTCTTCCTGTTTCGTTTCTTATGAACTCTATTTTTGGGGATTTTTTTAACGATATCTCCAATAAGAAAAAGGATAATGGGACTAAATGTTTCTAACAGCAGTAAACACCTACCCATGTGTTTGGCGGTTAATATTTCCTTACGGTATCCATCCTTGCGCTCTATAATGATTGACATTGACTCGCTATTGGAATAAAGTTTGCATTCATACTCGTCGCCCAAATCTTCTTTAAGCCATTTAGAAAATTTTTCGTAAATTGTCTTAAAAAGCGAATATCTTTCATCGCTGTTTCGGACTTCTATTATTGCTCTGTTTCTTACCATTCTTCCTCCTCATCTCCATTTGAATTTGTTGTAGGGAAGAGGTTTAAGCCTCTTCCCTTTAATAATAATTAAGCTTGATCTCTTGAAGCACCTAGCCTCTTGAGTGAGGCTAGGAATAATTCAACCTCACTCTCAGTCGGTGTTTCATAATACATTCTAAGAAGGATGTTTTTGACGATAGTAATCTCCTTGTCAGTAAGAAAAAGTCTACTTGAATAGTCCCATATAGAGACTATCCAAGCAGGCGCCTTTTTCCCGAAAGGGCTATCTAGTATTCTTTTCCTTTCGGGATACACAAGTCCCTGCCTGTATGGCAGGGACTTATAAACTAAAGTTTCAATGTTTTCCATAGGCACCTCCTAGCCCACATGGTTCAGATACAAGAAAGAAAAGATAGATGTTGAAAAAAGAGGAGACAGAGCTCCTCTTAATTTATTCATCTTCGTTAAGGATAGCGTTTTTAATAAAACTATACACAGAATATAGCTCTGTTTTAATTATTATCTTGTTGTTCTTTTTGAGTATTATCGTTTTACCCCCTCGTTTGGGTAAACTAGGATGCCTTACCCCGATTATCATTTTGTTTTTTGTAGTTCGACAACTGGTGATGTATCCCCAGTTGTCGATTAACCACAACTGAACGACACTCGAAATTATCTGAAAATCATTCAAGTAGCATGGTATTAGAATATGCTGGGGGTAATATTGTTTTACCGTTTTGAGTATGAAAATTTCCGAAATTTTGCTCTTCTCTTCAATGTTGCCGTCAAATTCTGGGATTTCTACTACGTAGAAATCCCTTCTACTAAAAAGTTTCTTCAAATTCATAAGCACCTCCTTTCATCCCACATGGTTCAGATACAACAAAGGGAGCCGAAGCTCCCTTGAAAAACTATTTAAAAATTTTTAGGTAAAATATTAATAACATCTCCAGTTTTATGGTGCCTTATTACTAATATACTCTCATATGAATAATCACTTCTGTAAAACCACTCTACCCTTTTTATAATTTTAGGGGTTATGCAAAAATCCCTGGGATGTATTAGAATTGCACTACCATATTTGTATTTTATCATAGCAAATGGGAACTCGAAACCATCTGGAGATTTTATGATGGGGATATAAACATTGGTCCAGTAGCCCCAGTTACTCTTATATTCAGATATTTCATAGCCAGGCATGCTGGCTATGACCTCATCTAAAAGTATTATCCACGAAGCTTTATAATCTTTCATAAACCCCTCCTTTTTCTTTTTTTACATATATATTATAAACATTAAAACTTAATTTGTCAAGTGTTTTTAATAATCTTCCTCATCACTTTCGTTTTTTATTTCCCCGAAAAATTCCATTATTCTTTCCGTATCACCCTTATAGAAAACCAAAATATTTTGGTGCACTTTAACGACTTTCCTTGTTTTCATTTGTTTTCTAGCACGAACTGCTGCATTTCCTACTGCGTTAAGATAAACAATATCATTGTAGAATTTTAACCCCGCTTCTCTAAATGCTTCTTTTGTTAGTTCCACTAGTCCTCTATAAACCCCGTCCCTGTCTCTAACCTCTGACACAACAAACACAGCAAACCTATTTTCCGCTAATAAGTCGCAGGATTTTTTAATTATTGCTTTATATCTTTCTCTAAATCTCTCCCAGCTCATGTTACTTAAGTCATTCGGGTTATCAGTGTAACGTTCCAAATCAAAGTAGGGCGGGCATGTAAAAATTAAATCAAATTCACGTTTTTGGATAAGATTATCTATTTCATAACTATCGCCAATAATGTATTTAGGTTTTACTTTTAGTAAATGCTGTAACTCTTCTACCTGCTCCAAGTTCGCTTTTATCTGTTCTTCGCTTATATCAACTCCCCAATATTCGTATCCAAGATAGCCAGCAACAAACCCCCTCGTAACACCACCAGAAAACGGGTCCAAAATAATACCATTTTCAGTATTGAACCACCTATAACAAATCTCCGCCAATACTGGGTCAAACTTGGAAGTTCCTTCACCGCCACCAACTTGCTTAGAAATCCCTAAGAGCTTCGTTGGTCTTCCTTTTGTTCCATCAAACCCGAGTTCTTCCCATTCTGTCATTCTTGTTATCCATGTTTGCTTCCTAGCATCCAGAACCGATAACGGCGGAACGATAAAATCTTTACTTAATACCTTTCTCGTTCTTGTGAAAATCTTTTCCAAATCTCTATCCGAAAAGCCAATTCTTTTTAAAAAATCACTTTCAAACATTCTTAACAATTTCCAGTCCCATTCACCAGTGTTACGGTTTAGTCTTAAGCTTAACTCTTTCTCTTTTTCCTTATCCACATTAACATAAACGACTGGAACTTCTTTAATACCTAGTTCTTTTGCAACCAAAAGCCTAAAGTGCCCGCCGATTACGATGTTTTTTCTTTCGGGGTTAGAGTTGACAATCAAGGGGTTAACGAAACCGAATTTTTTAATGCTTTCCTTAAGTTTATCTTTTGTTTCTTTCGGGAATCTACGGGGGTTATACTCACTTTCTCTTAACTCATTAGCACTAACATAAACTATTTCCAAAGCCATAACATTTATTTTAAAGGAAAATGGTTAACGAAAGGTTATTTGTTTTCTCTTGGTTGAAAATGAATACAGCCGAAGTTTTCACCAGTAAAAGCAACAAACATAGTTTCCGACATCGCTATAATTCTATCACTTGGCATATTTCTACTAACATAAGTTAAAATCATTTCACAGTCCCCCACAGTTACTGGAATTTTCATCCAGTCCCAAAACTGCCCTTTACTGTTCCAAAACTTACAATTCCTACAAATTTTCTCCATACATACCCCCCTTAGGGAGATTAATTATGGATGATTAAATAAACATTTGTAAAGACTTTTAAGAGTAAAAAAAGTGTTAAAAATCTTAACAAAAACCCCGCTTTTTTGATAAAAAATACCCTATTTTTTTTACACAAAAACCTATATTTTTTGAACAGATTTTCGGTATATAATAATATTATTATATAAATATATATAGATATTATATTACCGTAAATCTCACCAAAAACCCCCGATTTTGTGCAAAAAACCCCCTCAAAAATGCCAAAAAACGCCACTTTTTAATAAGATTTTTGAACACTTTTAGATATAGAAAAATAGTCAAAAAATGTTAAAAAATCGCTCATTTTTGATAGGAAAATTGATATTTTTTGATAGTTTTTGAGTAGTTTTTTGATGTTAAAAATAGTTAAAAAATAGCCACTTTTTGATAAGAAAAATACGCATTTTTTAACGCTTTTTTAATACTTTTTGGTGATAAAAACCACTAAAAATGATTAAAAAACGCTTAATTTTGATATAAAAAACTAGCATTTTTTTGATGGAGAAATAAGCATTCCTGGTAACAAAAATGGCTAAAAATGTATAGTTTTATCAAGTTTTTATGTCTTCCACACTTGTTATTATCTTAACAGGTTTATGTAACATTCTAGCAAGTCTTAATTCCTTCTTTAGTCCTTTACTTGTGAAAAAATCTGTTTTGCTAAATACATAAACCCAAACAACATCGCATAAACTTAAGAGTTTTAAACTCTTCTTTATTGCTTGTTTTTCACTTATTCCACTCCAGCCAAACAGAATTGGTGTGTTAATTATTACAATGTCTTTTCTAACCTGATAAGCCTTAACGATAAAATCCCTTATCTCTTCCACACGCCACTTTTCCATGTTGAATTTATGTGCTAAATAGACTACTAGCATACACTAAAAAGAATATGATAAGAAGACATAAATGGCAAAGTTAGTAAAAGTAAAATAGTTAAATCTTAAGCCAGCACCAAGAGAAAAATCGCTATATATTCTATGTGTATATATTATAATACCCTCTGAATTATTGACCCCTAAACCGATAGTGTTATCTTTCTTAACATGGTATGGATACAAAACCGTATTTGTTACACTTTCCTTCTCCGTTATTGTTATTTCCTTTACTACCTCACTGTTATTAGTAATATAGTTAGTTTTATAACTTATTTTCGTAACCACTTTTGTGTTTGTTATGTAATTCGTTGTGTGTTTTACTAAAGGAGATAGGTTAGATAGAAAAAACTTACAAAGCATAAAACCTCCAAACAAAGCTAATATTAGCATTGATAGTATTATTAAAGTAAAGATAAATCGCATTCTTTACCCTCCAGTTTTGTTTTAATAAATTTTAAAACAAAATCATCTAGTCTAATGTAGTCTCGGTTTGGTTTTTCTCTGGTAGGATACACAAAAAGATTTTTCTTTATCTGTATTGTTGTAAATCTTAACAAAGTCCAGCCGAGAACGCTTGCTAAAGTGTATTTAATACAGTCCTCTTGATAACCTGTAGGTGTATTGTGCCTTCCGTAGTTCCACACGCCCCCCTCCACTTCTATTGCCAACTTGATGGCTGGTATGGCGTAGTCAAATCGGTATTTGTATTTAGGGTAAGCAAAATAATATTCTCTTTCCCAATCAAGGTTGTAGACTGTTTTTATTGTATCCAGGATTGCCTCTAGTTCTGGATACTTCATAGTCTGTTCCTGACCCACCTAACGAAGTCGCTAACTTTGTTTTTAAGAATTAGGTTTCTTATTATCGCTTCGTAATCATTATTAGTTTTTATTACATTACCTGTTTCCTTTTGATATTTCTCCGCTAAATCTAGTAGTATATCCCTACTAGCACTATCTAAACCGTTTACATGCTTAAAGTCATTCACCGCCTCCCAAATTTCTTTTCGTGGATTTGGCAGATTGTTGTTTTCCTTTAGTAGTAGTCTTTCGGAATAAGAAAATGCCTTGTTTAACATGTAGGAAAGTTCCTTAGCCAAAACAACCATGTTTTCGGTCATCCTTTCCAGTTTTGCCAGTTGTTCATCCACCTTACCAATTTTGGTAAGGTTAGCCTTATCTACCTTACCAGTTTTGGTAAGGTTGCTATTAAGATTTATAATTCCTCTGTGTTTAACTTCGCTTATAACTTTTACTAGTTCTTCGTCATTTAATACTGTTGTGACACCGTTTTTAATCTTTTCTGGGAACATCTCTTTTACTACTTTCCTAACAGTGTTATGTGAAACACTTAACATGCTAGCTATCTTTTTTATAGTCCACATCTTCACCCTCCTTAAACTTAAGATTAAGACTATTTGTTTTGATACTTAAACTTTTTAAATCTAAAACCCCCTCCACGAAAAGATACACAAGAGAAACGGAAAGAACAATTATTAAATAAGTTTCATCACTAATTTTGGAAAAATACTTAAGAAAGAAAGCACTAATAAAGTTAACAACAAAAACAAAAAATTTCCTCGAGAATATTTTACTTAATCTTGGATAAAACATGCATTACAAAACTAGTAACAAAAGATAAAACCGCTGTAATTAGTGCTGTGATTGTTAAATTTCGGTTACTTCTTGTTTCCTTTTCGAAGTCTTCAAGCCTGGTAATTCTAACCGTGTGTTCTGTAACTTTCTTATCTACAGAATAAAGAATGTTTTTTATTTCCCCCAACTCTTTTAGTATTATGTCTAGTGTCTTATTTCTTGTCACTTTTTCCTTACCCTCCATCACAAGCCTATTTCCCCCATTTCCTTTAGTATGTTATTAGTTTCGAGTGGTTTTGCTGTCCATTTTTCCAAATAAACTGTTACTTTGTAACAGGTATCGTTTCCGTCCTCACCCAAATTAATATGTTGTGCTACTGTTAAAATATCTGGCTGTAATTTTTCTCTTAAGTAGTCTGTTATGAGTTTTATAAAGTCTTCTCTTTTAAGTAATTCCTGTGTAATTTCTCTAGGGTCTAGTGTTATATGTTTTCCTTCTCCAATTTTTATATTACCCATAACTAAAATAACCTCCATTTTAGTACCCTCCTTAACCGTTTTTATTAAAGGATTTTGGAATTAACTTGCAAGCACTTTTAGCCGTAGTCTGTAACCCCTCTGTATTCCGCTCTTCTTAACCAGCCATTTAGAAATTTTTTGTTCTGCGGTCTCTTCTCTGCTATTGTTATATAATACTGCTTTTGGTTTTTAATAAAGTTGTTTATTAACACTTCTTTCTTGTTTGTCATAACAATTTCCTTAACTGATAGCAAAATGTCTTCGTTCATATCTCTATCGTTCGTAACATTATAGCCAAGTTCATTAATGCTTTTAATAAGCGCATTTTTAGCATTCTTTTCACCCGCGTTTATAAGAAAATCAAAGTATTTACTTGCCACCTGAAAACTCACTTTTGCTAGTTTGTCAACGTGGTATTTCTCCCAGTAATCGTAATAGTAAATTGTTTTAGCCTGCTCTTCGGTGAGTTTTGGAATATCCAAATGCGGGTAGGAACGCTTGGAAATTCCATACTTCGTTTCACCCCCCAAATCGTTTGGGTCATTTACATACCCGCCTTCGTGCTTTAATATGTCCTTAAAAAGTCTGTTAAACCTCTCATCCATCTTTCACCCCCTACAATGCATATATTCTATGTGTATATATTATAGTAGTCTAAAATTTTTTACCCACACCAAGCACGCACATAAACATTAAAACTACTAAGCTGTGAATAAACAGGTGCACTAAATGTTTTTAAGTAAAGGTTTATTTTATTGTTTTCTCTTTTTATAACCTTTGCCATCACACTACCACTAAAACCCACGTGAACCAATGATGCATCGGTTTCGTGTTGCCATAATAGAATATCCTCACTGTAGTAGTTTTGGCTACCAAACTCTGTGCCATTTGCATAAATCCATACTTCCAAAAACGATGGAATTATAGGTAGTTCGGTGATTAGGTAAGTTGTGTTTTGGCTATAAGCTAGATTTTCTACAGTGTAAACAAAATCAGGAGTAGGTAAACGGAATTGGAGAATATGAAGATATGGAGTTGGAACAAGGTTATTCCATTCCACCATTAGCCTTACATCTAAAACGTTGGTGGATGGTGAATATTTCCATACTACCCCGCCTCTTGTAATTCCCATTTCGCTATAAAACTTCCAACCATCTTTACAGATTATGTTAGTATTAGCACTAGTATAGTAAAAGGTCATTAATACATCTCTTTGTAAGTTTAGTGAAATAGTAGGTGAAAAGGTTGTAGTAGTGTAGTGATGTCTAGTTGTGGGAGGAGCGGTGGAAATAACAAAACTACCACTATAGGTATTAATTAACTCCGCACTTGGTGGATACATAAACAACACTTTATTGTTCCTAGCATACTCACTACCATAAATATACAACTGCTGAACGGTAATACCGCCAACGTTACCTTGCTGAATGATGGTAGGAACTATTTTTTTGTTAAGTGTGGAAACAAGAGTATTATCATCTTCATAAACCCACGTTCGGAAACAATGGCTTTTCGGGTTTACTATTTTTCCCAAAAACGAGTTTTGAAAGCTAATAGGAAAACCAAGATTGTTAGCCAAAACAACATTAACAACATCACCCACTAATGCATTAGTATTTTTAAAGTATTCTACTGTAACATTGTTTTTAAAAGTTTCAAAGTTTTCTCTTCTTACCGCTATGTAATAATAAACCCCATTCTCCACTTCGCAGGTTATTGTTTTGTATTGGTTTCCATCATCGCCAGAAACGACACTTAACGGTGGTAAATACTTTACACTTTTAAACTGCACAATGTTTTTTAATAAGTAGTAATAATAAACATAATAAGCAAGTTCATTAGTGTCGTTTACCATTATGCTTAAGTCTTCTACGCCAATTCCATTTTTGTTTTCGTAATAAGCACTGGCATTATAAAACCTTACCCATACTCCACCCGAGTATTCCGATTTTGTTTGAATACTAACAGCAAAAGGAAAAGAAGTATTTTCGTATTCCAAAGAGTAGGCGTTGTCATCGTTACTATAAACTGCCAACCCCGTATCACAAAACAAGCCGTTTTTGATTTTCGGTGTAGAAACATTTGAGTAACTAACACCGAAGAAGTCTTTAACAATTAAGCTGTTTCCTTCTATTACTGTCTCCCTACTTAAGCCATACAGTAACATATAATCACCTCTCTTATAAGATTAATGGTTTTGATTTATCTACTATTTCATTATCATAATTCCTAAACACCAAAACCGCCTCGTATGAGTTATCCGCATATTTTTTGAAATTAACACTCTCCGACAACTGCCAAACCTGAAAGACATTAATAACTTTCCATTTCCAAGCCTCACCGATTAAATCACTCACGCTCCACACGGTGTTGTATACGTTTTGGTTAAATACTAAAGCGATATTGTAGGAAGTGCTATCTGAAGTGTCTTGAACTAGTAACAAAAAGTTTTCATTTAAACCTGTTAAGTAATCTGTTGTTATTTGGTTTACTGTTTTGTTTAGAAAATTACTATAATCCTCGTTCCTATCCACTAGCCAGTATCCATTTAGAAATTGAGGGTAATTGTTATAAAAGTTGGGTTTTAATGTAATAACATACTCGTTAACAAAATCATTAATAAGTCCAATTCTTCGTAGTATTATTCTATTTTCCACCTCTGCATTTATTACTTTCCAATCTCCTACCGTTAAATTGGAAACAACAAACATGTCTTTAGCTACCGTTTCGCTACTCAACAGGTAGTTCATTATCGTGTCTCTTAACGAATAATAGTCACTACTACTCCCAGCATAGATTAGGTTGTTATAAAAATCATAAACAAAAGAAAAATAATTAGTATAAACCGTAACACTAGCATACCTGCTACCCGTATAGATGTATTCGTTGAAGCTTATTGGTCCATCCGTATTGTGTGCTAAATGAAAATAACACCATCTCGGTTTTTGCATGTTAACAGTATCTACTGGTACCCAGGTCATGAAAAGATTTTGAAAAATGGTATTAAAATACTGTTCGTTTGTGCTGTCTGTGTTTATTGTCATGCTTGGGTAGTTTGGAAAGTTTATATACTTAATAATTTTAACATTGTGGATTTCTTTAAAGTTTAGTGTATAAGTGACCGATGCTGTTGCTTGCAGTATTATAGTTGGTCTTACAACACTCACGCACTGCAAGCTATTATTAAACTTACCACCAAAAAACACTATATTGGAAAAGTCTTTTGTTAAATTACTAGAAGAAGAGTAAGTATAAACATAATCATCGCTTGTGTCCTTAATTAAAACCAGAGTTGGATTGTTTCCAGTTAGTGCTTTTACCCTGTCCAGAGACAAAACAGGATTAGCATAAGTTCCATTATTACTATCACTCCCTGCCGTTGATAGCCACCTTATGCTAAAACCACTTAAGTTTTGGTAATTGTTATAAACAGCATTAAAAATATTTTGTAAATCATCTTTTGTGTGCCATACCCAGCCTTCTGTAGTGTCGGCTAAATAAACATAATCAGGGTAGCCAACGATATCTTGCTTGAAAATGGAATGATAGTATTTGTTAGTAATTTTATTGTTTCTTACAAACTTATACTTTAAATGTCCTGTTCTTATCATCTTCTGCCCCCTCCGAAGAAATTACGGAAACGATTTAGTAATTGATTAAACATATCCCAGCTCGCATTAAAATTAATGTTATTAACTACATTATTGCTTTGATTTATATTAGTCTGGTTTGTTGTGCTATTACTAACAACTGGATTTGTTAATACTTCCTTTAGCAAACTAGCAACATCGGGTAAGTTCTTTGGTAAAAACTCGCTTGATATGTTAACTCCAATGTCCTTTAATGTCTTAAGGAAGTCCATCCCTTTAAGCCCACTTTCCTTTAGTATCTTCGTAATCGTTTGTATGTCTTTGTAGTTCTCTACATCCAGTCCGCCAAGTTCCACCACCTGTTTTAATTTGTTTATTCTTTCGTTTATCAGCTTGTTTATCTCTTCTTGTTGTTTCCTTTGCCTTTCGGTTATATCATTTATGGTTTTGTAATACTCAATTTCTAACTGCACTGTATTTATTCCATTCGCTTTTGCTTTGTTTATTTCTCTTTGCAAAAAATTTGCTTTTTCCTGTAGTTGCAAAATTGCTTTTTCCTTTTGTCCTTGTAAGTCATAAAGCCTAACCAAGGCATCATGGTTCTTTGCTAAATCCTCCACCGTCTGGAGCCTTACCTCGTCGTATTTGGTTAAGGTATCCAGAAGCGCTCTTTGATTTGCTATCGCACTATTTAAGTCACTAACGCGATTGTTTATTATCGTTATAATGTCTTTAATGTCCTGTGTAACTCCTGCATTATCCAAAAACAATTGTCTTTGCTTTGCTGTTATAATCCCCATTCTTTCTAGTTCGTTTACAATACCAGCATAGATATTCCAAGCCTCACGGCTAGCAACAATATTAATTCCAAAAGCCCCTGTGCTAAATTGACCCTGGTTTTCCTGTAGCCACCTCAGGAAGTCTTCTAACTTACCTTTTTGTTGTTGTAGCGAACTAATACTTGCTCTTACTCTCTCCGCTTCTCTTTCTCTTTCTTGTTTAGTCATCTCCGAGAGGTTTTTGTTAACTATCAAGATAGATTGGTTTAGATTTGCTAGTCTTTCCTGTAGTCTTCGTATTTGCTCTTCCGTTTCTCTTATTTCTTTTTTCAAATAAAACTCATTCCTACCTCTACCGCCTGCTGTTAATTCTGAATTCAAAGTAACAAGTCTTTTTTGTAGTCTTTCTATCTCGCTTTGTGTTTCGTTTATTTGTTTGCGATAATATTCATTTACGATGTCTAACTGTTTTCTAAACTTTTCATCTAATGCTTTTGTCAACTCATCTAGTGCTATTTCCATGTCTTCATTAGTAAAAATGTCACGCATTTTATCCTTTATGTCTTCAAGCCTTCTGTTAATCTCTTCCAGCTCTGCTTTAAGCTGATTGGCGTTAGAAATAGCCATTTTGGTTTGCTGGTTGTAAAAAGAAATAATGTTGGTAATATCATAAACTACTTGTGAAAGAAGAGTAATACTACCAACCAATGCCGAAGTGGTGTCTCCAGACATGATACCCGTTGCGAGTTCTTGAATAGAGGAAATATAAGTTTTTAAAGAACTAGCCGTTGCACTACTAATTGCACCGATTTTTTCTAACCCGCTTATTAAAGCATCCAATACTCTAACAACATCGCTAATCGTTTTCTTAATTTCCTCCAAAGCTCTTTTAAGTTCCTCCGAGTTGTCTTTGCTTTCATTTAATTTTTCTGTTACTTTATCCAAATCCTCTACCACCCTTGTTAAGTCTACATTTTCCAAAACTGCCTGCCACTCTTCAGCTGTTAGTTTGCTAGTTTTTAGTTTATCCACAATTTCTCCAAAACTACCCTTTAAATCCCCTACGGCTAGTTGTGTTTTAAGCAAACTATCCACCTGTTCTTGTATTTTCTTTTTGTTTTCTTCTGTTAAAGCATTGTTTGCTTTTAGGAACTCTACAAGTTTTTCCAAAGCCGTTAGTCTTTCCTTTAACAAATCCAAAGTGTCTTTTTGTTTTGTTTTTGTTTTCTCTTCCTCTTCTTTAATCGCTTTTATGCTTGCTAGCGTAGTAGTGTTTATTTTTACCTGTCTTTCACCATCAATGTTTATTTCCTTTATCTTCTTACCAATTTCGTTATACTCACTCTTTAGTGACACGATTTTGCTTAATAATTCATTAGCATTGGCGGGTGATAAATTGCTTATTATCTTCCTAAACTCACTTTCAGCTCCGACACTGCCAGTAAACAATGCTCTTATGAAGCTTTCACCAACCTCTTTACGACTGTATTGGAAAATTAACCTTCTAGCCTCACTAATTAATGTTTCTTGTCTTTTTGCTAACTTTTCTACATTTTTGGTTTCTAAAATGCCGATATTCTCCAGTAGGTTTTGGAATACTTTTGTAATGTTAGTTGCAACATTAATAACAAAACTTAATACTTGTGACAAGATGTTCATTAATGCTTTAAAAGCAGGTTCTAAACCTCTTACCACCTCACCAACTTTTTCAAAAGCAGGTGCTAATGTATCCGCTAGTCTTGTTGCTAAATCACTCACAACATCCAAAATCGGTAAAATTATTTTAGCAATGGATTTAAGAATGTTATTAAAAGCAATCTGTGCTTTAGTTAAACTATCCACTTTCCCCTGTGCTTCAGCCATACCACCGTATGTTTTAACAAGGTAGTTTATTATTTCAGTGTTATCTTTTGCTGTTTTAGTTAAGTTTTTAAGATTAGCATCATAACGGGTTAGTGAACTTTCTCCAGTTGTGAGTTGTTTATTAAGTTGTATAAAAGCTGTTTGCAAATCCATTCCAAAAGTTGCACTAATACCTGCTGCAAGTTTAGTTAACTCTTTAGCCTGCTCTGCTGTCATACCCATCTGAATACCAAGCTTAACAACTCCCATAATAGCATCATCATCAATCGCGGTTAACCTGGATAACTCCACCGAAAACTTGTCTAGTTCCTCTGTTATTGCTTTTATCTCCTCTTTGCTTTTACCAATCCCCAATAAGGCTACTTCTAATTGCTTAAGGTTTCTTTCTTTTTCTATCGCCCCCTTGATTGCATTTGTTAACTGCCTAAACGCTTCCACGATTAACATAATTTTACCCAAAGCGCCAACTATGGAGTTACCGATATTAGCTAAACCTCTACTTGCATTTTCCGCTTCCTTCGGAATACTCTTAACTTTTTCATTCACAGTGGCTATGTTTTTAACAGCATTATCCACTTCTGCTTTGATTTCGTAAATGACTTGGATATCACCTGCCATGAATTGAATTATTTATGATTAGTGTTTCAAAAAGCATGTCATATATTCTATATGTATATATTATAGAACTTGAGGTTTTAATAAATCCTTAAAGCCCTTTTAAACTCTTCTAAATTCCAAGCCCCCGCACTATCCACAGCAATGTTAAAACGATGGTAGTTTAGATTTACTAAAAGAATTCTCAACTCCTCAAAGGTAAGATTAAAGATTTCTTCCAAAGAACGCCCCGAATAGAAAAACAACTGCGAAACAGAATAATACATGTTTCTTGTGAAACTGTCAAAATCAAAATTGCTCTCTTCACTTTTGTTTCCTTCGCTACCAACGTTGTAGTTTAAAATTTCTTGGTAAACAGTCTGGAACAACTTTAGTTTTTTGTCTCTTCGCATTAACAAAAACTTAAGTTTATCCTTAAACGAGTAAAAAGCAAAGAAGGAAGAAAAAAGCCGCTTTGTGATGTTATTAATTTTCCTAAACTCTACTTGATTTTGTTTAATTAAAAAAGTTAGTAAGTCGCCACTTATTGCTTTAGTTTTGTTAAGGATATACAGGAGTAAATAAACCTCCCGTATACCCTTTTTAAAAATTTTAACTTTTACCCCCTCCCAGGTGAAAATCTTTACCTTATCTAAGAATGCCAACATTACGAGCCACTGTTTAATGTTCCAATAACACCTAAAACACCTTTATTATCAGCGCCATCTACGCTTAACGCCTGAAGTTTAAGAGTTAGAATTTGCTGTCCACTTGGGTTATAGGAAATTTCTAACCCGCTAGCCGAAACTACCTTAAAAAGAAGTATAGCCGTAGGGTCGCTACCAGTTCCAAATCTTGGTGTGTCAGTAAGATTAGAAGGGTCATAGCTAGTGTGATAAAGCAATAAAGTAAAGGAATTAGTTATCTCAGTTCCCCTGTAGGAACCCTTTAGTGCCTTGACACCACCAGCAGTATCAACATTGGTAGGGTTGATTTGGAAATACTTAACAAGTATTTCGTAACTAATGTCCGCAATAGGAATTTCTACCTCCACCTTGTCCACACCATTAATTATTCTTTTCCTTATACCCTCTTGGTCGGTTTGTAAGTCTAGTAAGTCTCTGGAGATTGTTATTTTTGCTTCGCCGTTTGTGAATATTTGTTTCCATGTTACAGAGTTTGGTATTGTTCCACCTACAGCACTATCCACGTTTGCAGATGTCCACGTATACGTGCTAAAAAACACACGATACGAACCAGTTAAAACATTGCTTGCCATCTTTCACCCCCTTAAAAAAATAATAACCGTTAGTAGAACAAATAAACAATTTCAAAACTAACTTCCAAAACCGAAAGTTTTAACTTTTCATCTTTCGTTCTTGTGATATTTATTATTCTTGTGACTGCAAAATTATTGTCTCTTATCGCGCTTAACTGTCTTAAAAACTCGTTGAAGTTATCAAAGGTAAGAAGATTATCCTTAACTTTTAAGAATAAAGCAATTTCACAAACCAAGCCTCTGCCATCTTGAATATATTTTTCCGTATTAGAAAGACAAGCGATTTGCTTGTCTTGTGTGTTTAAAAAGTCTTCCAACGCTACTAGCCTTACTCCATAAGCATTTAGTAATGGTGTTATTCTTGTTTTTATCTCTTCACTAACCCAATCCATCCTACACCCCCGTTAAAATATTCTTTTGATAATATTTTTTAAATCGTTTTTTAGCGCATTCTTTACTAACTGCCTTGTCTTCTCTTCTACTGTTTTTTTATCCACTTTCATTAAGCTTCGTTTTATCCACAATTTTGGTTTTATTTTCGTTTGGTTTTTTAGCGCAAAGTAAGGAATAATACTATCGTTTTGCTTAAGATAAAAAATGTCTTTCTTTATAAACCCCTTATCAAAAACATCTTTTGGTGTCTGCCTTATCACCCCTGCACTAGTTAGGTTAGGTGGTAATGGTATCCATAAACGCCTAGTTTTCTTTGGTGTTATCTCTGCTCCAAATTCCTGTGCTCTTCCGTAAACTGTTTGGCTATAAATTCGTATTCCCTTTGTTATTTCGTTATAGTTATAGTCAAGTGTTCTTCTTAAGAAGCCTGTTCTAACTTTCATGTAGTTTGTGAATTCTCTTTTAGCAATATTAATTGCTTCGTTAATTATTATCCTCAACCTCGCTTTACTGAATATTTCCTCTAAATCACTTTCTAAACTCATACGCCGTAGTATCCTAATTTGCTTTTGATTTGATAAATAATACTTGCTCTTTGCTCGTTAAAATCTTTGTAAGTGTTTCTTACACCATCCACGCTCTGTTCACTACTAACAAGCCCACCGTATTTGGTTTCGTAATACTCCAAAAAAATGAGTTTGGAAATTAAAAGCATTAGGTGAATATCCATGTCAGTTTCGTTTAAGTAACCCCTCTTGAATACTATCCTTACTCGCACCATTGGTTTGGTTTTAAAATACAAAACGCCATTTGTATAAGTGTATTCGGGGGTGCTTGTAACACCGTTAGTATCCGTAACGGTAACGGACAAAATTTGAAAATTAACATCAAAACGCTTAAAGAAGATTAAGTTTGTGTTTTTAAGTAGATTATCAAACTCATATGTGTAGGTAGTTAGAAGAGGGTTTGTATAATCACTTTCCAAGTCCTTTAACACTTTTTCCTTAAGTGCTAAAAGATAATCATCTTGGCTATTGTCCGTTATGTTTAGTATGTTTTTAACAGTGTCCAAAATCGTTGTCATAAAGCCCCCAAAAGAAAGGGAGGTTAAACCTCCCTTTTTTATTTTTCTTTCTTCTTTTCTTTTATTTTGTCTTCTTGTGCTGTTACCGTAGGTGAATTAACAACTAGCAAGGTAACAATGTTTTTTAGTTTTTCGTAATCTTCTTTGCTTATTTCCACCTCTTCATCTGCTTGCACTAGTCTTCCGTTATACCAAAAACTTGCTAATGCTTTAACTATCATCGTTCACCCCCTATGAATTAGCACTTACCATTCTAGCAAATGCCTTCGGTATTATGTTTCCAACACTGTGTAATCTTGTCGCTTTTATCGTTATTAAGTCTTTAGCAAAGTTATAATCCTTGCTTATCTCTACTGTTATTTCCTGTCCGATACCTCTTAAGTGTCCGTTTGCAAAATTACCGATAACAACATAAGGTAAGTTACTACCAGTGGTGGAGTTCGGCATAACCTTAGAGAAAAATACCCTGTAACCCGCTATTGTTGGTGGATTAAGACCAACCATCGCGTCAATGATGTAGCCACCTGTCATACTTGTTATTTTCTTTTGCTTTTGGAATATGCTAAAGAATACAACGCTATTCATTATCAACACAACATCACTGGTTTGGTAGTCACTATCTACTAAACCGATAGCATTTATTATTTGCTCGCTGTCTATCCAGTTATAACCAGTAGTGGAGCCAACAACTGCTGGAACGCCTGTATTGTATCCAATACCACTGAATGGTGCACCTGTTCCCAAAAGTGCCTGTCTGTCTTCCTCTTTAGCCATATCCCTTGCTATCAGTTCGGAGACATAGTTAGCAAGCTGAACCTCACTCCACTGTAACATTTCTCTTGATATGTTTACCAATGCTGCCTGTTTCTTTGCTGTTAGTGTTAAGCCATTGCTGAAAATGTTATTGCTTTCGGTTATATCCACGCCCTCGTCTGGATAATATACATCCACAGCCCCCGAAACTGGAACCTTTAACGTTTTGCTAGCCATTGGTATATTTTTGGATAGCTTAGCAACAACGCCATAGTTATTTATCATGTCCTGCACTTCGCTGTATATTTCTACAGGTAAAACAAACTCAGCTCCAGTAGAGCCCGTCGTAACCGCTTTTTTAATGTAACTCCCGAATTCCTTTTTTGCTTTCTCTTTTGTTCCTTCAGGTGTTGTGATTGTCAGTGTTTTTATTTTTGCTATCTCTTCGGTAACACTATTTAACTGCTTTTCAAATTCATCAATTTTGCTCGTTTTGGCTTTTATTTCATCAGTTAAAATTTCAAGTTCTTTCAAAACCTCAT
>Ga0209691_1000538_pt1 | contig 26572 bp, 37 predicted proteins | sample YNPMSBMetaG_FD_187120 | JGI IMG/M metagenome (GOLD analysis project Ga0209691, IMG submission 187120) | Anoxygenic and chlorotrophic microbial mat microbial communities from Yellowstone National Park, USA - YNP MS-B MetaG (SPAdes) (version 2) ... | reverse complement strand
AGTTAGATTATTTCTATTGGAAATTTATAAATATAAAACAATAAAGGAGGATAAAAATGAAAAGAGTATATTTATTGCTAGATCGTAAACCAAAGAAAGATGAATTAGAAAATTTAAATAAGACTTAAGGAGATATTGAATTAGTAGAACCTTCTTTTGCAGCTAGGGATTTTTGGGCAGATATTAATGGTTATATGGGAATAAGTTGTAGAGAGTTTTGTAGAAAAGTTCGGAAGATAATAGAAGATATAAAACGAAAAGAAACGAATATTGCATGGATAGAAGGTGATTCTTTCGTTAGAAGAGTTCTTTCGGAAGAATTAAAGACTCTAGATATTTTGGTAATTTGTTCTATTGAAGAAGCCGAATATGAAAAAATAGAAAAAGAAGATGGAACTACTGAAGATAGATTTAAATGTTTTAAGCATGTTAAGTTTCTTGAAATTCGTTATGTATAAAATCTAACATAGTTAGAAGAAAAAAACCATCTGGCTAGAGGCCTGCAAATTATACTTGAAAATGTAACTATTACTATTTATTTTATAATGGCAAAAATTTTATTGTGGAGGTTGTACGATGGAAAGTAAAGAAATTGATATTTATGACTTAATGATTAAAGAACTTGAAATAATTCAAAGAATTATAAATCGAATGGCGATAAATTCTTTTATTATCAAAAGTTGGACTGTTGTAATGTTTATAGTTGTATTATTCTTAAAAGAAAATCAAGCATTTATAGCTTTTATTACTATTTTAGTTTTTTGGTTTCTTGATGCTTATTTCCTTCGGATTGAACGGCTATATAGAAAAGTTTATAATTGGGTAAAAGATAATAGATTAAATACAGGATATTATCTTTTTGATTTAAATTACAAAAGATTTGAAAAAGAAGAGCAATCAATATTAAGAATAATGTTTTCTATAACACTTAGCTTATTTTATGGCTCAATATTTATTTTAACTTTGATATATGTAATTTTTAATTATTAATTAAAGGAATTTGTTTTTTAGTTTTCATTATGACAAAAATATTTGGAAAATCTTTTTGTAGAAAATTTTTATTATAATAATTCTATTGAAAAGCAAAATTTTTTCTTATATAAAGTAAATGATAATGGTAGAATCTTTTCTTATTTTTTAATAGCTATTCTTGATTTGGCTAAAGCAGAAAAGCTTAAAAAATTATTCTTTTTAGAAAGTTCTTTTAAATTAAAAGATCTAAAAGAAGATTTCTTTCCTGCTGCTGAATGTAAAATTTTTAATCCTAATGAAAAAATTAAAGTATGTAGAGAAGTGCTCCTTCATCCACACGTATCAGATATTGTAATAAAATATTCTTTTAAAGATTCATTTACATATAGTACTTTATTAGAAGTAAAAACATTAAATAGTTTTTTACCTATTAGTTCTTTTAGAAAAATACTAAAGATAGTTAAAGAGGTGTATTATGATTTACATTGCTAATGATAATTTTTTATATGAATATAATTATACTCGTATTTTTTATGAAAAAGGAATTACTATTGAAGAGGTATTTTATTTAGGATTTCCTACTTTAGTAATTTCTAAATTTGTTCCTATTTTGAATAAATTATTAGCTCTAATAGAAATTCCTAATTATAAAACTGAAAAAGAGCTTATTGATTTTGCTTTATCATTAATTTATGAATTAGAGCTTGAAGATGAGGAAAATCCTCTTTATAAGAAATTTCCATTTCAAGTTTCTACTTTCTTTTTCTACTTATACAAAGAGGAAGATTGGTATTCTTTAGAAATTAAAAATATAGATAATCAATTAGTTTTAAGAATTTTCTTCTTTACTGGTTTCTTTACAGAAGAATGGCTAAATAAATTGATAAACTTTTTTAGTACATAAAAAATGATCTAACTTATAAATTTCTAAATCTTTCAAAATTGGAAATTAGTATGTCATTTGAAGGTGAGAAAGATTTTTTAAATTGCTTGGAATTTTTAGATATGATAAGAGATTTTAATGTATTTATTGATAAATTTTTATCAATAATTAGAAAAAAACAAAAAGGAGGTAACATATGATATACATTAAACAAAGTAATAACAGTATAATTTGGAACCCTACAGTTCCTGGATTTTAGGCTATTAATAATTTTAGAGACGGAGATAAAGTAGGTTTTAATTGTAGCCTTTCTACTTCTGATCCAAGAATTCTTATAGGATTTATTCTTAAAACTACTAGACCTATAAAAAAGTGGTCTTTTTAGACAATATCTTCTAAGTTCAAAAAATTTATCTCTTTTGATAAAGCCTCATAAGGAAAATAAAAAATCTTTCCATTCTACTTTTAAATTTTTAGTGGATACTCCTTATGGATATGTTTATGAACAAAGTTTTTCTAAAGGAATTTATGGTTGTCCCTCTTATACTAAGTTTAAAGGTTTTTCTCTTATGAAAAATCCTAATTATAGAGAACTAATTTTTAAGAAAAATTATAAAGATAAAGAATGGAAAATAAAATTTACAGCTCTTCATGACAGTGTTCTGAATGAATTAAGAATAGAGCTTACTTTTAAAAAGTTTATGGAAGCTAAAATTTCAATAACTTATCTTAGAAACTTTTTAAAGGATATGAATGCAATTTTATTTGTAAAAAGATCAATAGAAATTTTTGAACATTTAGTAATTTATAAAAAATAAGGAGATAAACAATGAGTACAAAACTTACTAAAAAACATATTGATTTGTTGGAGCAATTTTGCTCTAACTATGGCTATAGCCTTAGGACTTCCTATTCTGGAAGAGGTATGTATGGAGCTGAATGTATAGGATTTGTAATTCCTAGAAACGAAGAGCCTAATTTTAAATTTAATTTGTTAGGGTATCTAGAAGAAGAGGAAGAGGATGAACTTTATGATTTATTTAGAGAAGCTGATATAGCTATAGATGAGTTAGGTCTATCATATATCATCTACTTTCCAGAAATTTCTATTGAAAAGGAAAGTTTATGATTTATATAGATAATACTAGAAAAACACATTATTCAAAAAATTCTTATTTTAGATTTACTTCACAATTTTCTTATTTAAAACTACATGATTATATTCTTTTTGATATAAAAATTGAGTTTTTTGATACTCTTTATATTTCATTTCTTTCTCTAAATGAAGTTAATGCTAAAAAGTTTTTAGAATTAAGTTTACATTTTGAAAAGATTCCAATTTTTCCTTTTCTAAAATTTAAAGAATCTGCTATAGAAAATATAAGAGATATTGGTATAAAGAGCTTTATTGATACCTCTATCTTTTCAAATAGAGAATATAATTTAGCTTTTCTTGATGGAGCTGGAGAATATTTTTATATAATGTTTAGAAGAATGGATCCTTTTCAAACTTTTCGCTTAACAGGGAAATATCAATATTTACAATATTCAGAATACCTTTTTTACATATATCACATACTTCAGCTTTATGATTCTTTAACTTGCAAAAATTCTTCTAATAGACTTTATACTGAATAAGGAGGCTTTATGGTATATATTGATTGTGAAGAGAATATATTTAGATTTTTTGTTTTTAAATCTCATACTTACAAGACGTATCCTAATTATCGAACTAAAGAGCCAGTTATAACTTCTATAAAATTTCCTAATTATAATATTGTTATTAGAATGTCTTTTGTTCCTTCTTCTAAATCTGTTCTTTATGGTATATTTTCTTTAGATTACAATAATGAGCTTATTCTGTTAAATGAAAAAATACCTCTCTATTCTAAATATTTTTTCTTAAGGGATTTTTCTATTTCTAGAAATGTTTTAAAATCACTTATTTATGATAGCAATATAGTTAGATATAGATTTTCCTTAAAATTGAATCTATATAGATTTTTAGAAATAGAATTTAAGGAAAAATATCCTTCTGCTAAATTATTAAGAAATCTTTTTCAAATCTTTAGTAAAAATTTTGTTTACTAATTATTTAGATTTGAATAATTGTACTTATTAAAATAAGATTTTATTAAGGAGGTTTTTTATGATTTATATTAAAACTGAAATTTATTCTTTTGGAAAAATCCTTAAAGTTTGTTTTCATAAAAATGAAGATCAATTAAAATAATAAATCTGAAGACTACATAATTCAAATATACTCTTTCAATCAAAGGAGGAACTTAAGAATGAAAGCTTACATAATTACTGGTTCAGCAGGACTTTTAGGTTCAAGATTATCACATTTGCTTTTACAAAAAGGACATATTGTAGTAGGAATTGATAACAATTCTAGAGAGAAGTTTTTTGGAAAAAGAGGTTCTGTTGAATCTAATTTAGAAAAGCTTAAAAATTATGAAAATTACTACCATATTACTTCTTCTATTTTAGATGAAGACTTATTATATAAAGTCTCTTCCGTTTTAGACTCTTTAAAATTTGATACACTACATTTTGTACATTCAGCGGCTCAGCCTGCTCATGATTATCCTACTAGAGGATTTAAAGAAAGGTTAGAAGACTTTAGAATCAATGGAGAAGGAACTTTAAGAATGTTGGAATTATATAGAGAGCTTAAAGCTAATGGAATTTTTGTACATATCTCTACTGATAAAGTCTATGGTTACCATTCTATTGATATACCTTTAGTAGAAACTCATTCTAGATTTACTCCTAAAGACCCTCATTTTAAAGGATTTACAGAAGAAACTCCTTTAGATAAATCTTCAAAAAGCTTTTTTGGAACTTCTAAATTAGTAGGAGATCTATACGCTCAAGAGTATGCTTATCAATATGATTTACCTATTGTCATTTTTAGATCTAATTGCATTACTGGCTATTCTCCAACTGGAGTTCCTCTTCATGGATTTTTATCATATTTAGTTAGAGCTTTATTTATTGAAGGAGAATATACTATTAATGGATATAAAGGAAAGCAAGTAAGAGTTTCTATTGATGCTGATATTTATTCTAAAATTATAGATCATGTTATAGACAATTTTAAAGGATTTGATATTTATAATATAGCTTGTCTTCCTAAATATTCTCATTCTATATTAGAAGCTATAGGATATTTATTGAAGAAGCCAGCTGATGAGAATTTACTAAATAGTGAAATTGAATTTAAAGGCAAGAAAATTAAAGTAAATTATAGAGAACAACCAAGGCATTATGACTATAAATTTAACATTTATGATTTAACAAAATTAACTACACATTATCCAGCTACAAAAGAATTTTTAGAAGAAAATACTTTAGATTATATGTTTAACAATATTTTTAGTTCTTATGGTTTAAATTATGAAGAAATAAGGAGGTAATATGAGAAGAAAAATCTTTATAGATGCTTTAGAATATTCTATAGAAGAGCTTAAGAAAAAAATAAAAGAAAATAAAGATTTTGACCAATTATATTTTATAGGAGAGCCTGGAGACGATCCTGTGGTAATTAGTAAAGAAAAAGGTTTAGTAATTCCTTCTACTAAATATGTAAATAAAAAAATGGTCTCTAGAATCATAAGAGTTTTAGAGGCTTAATATGTATAAATTTATCGTATTAGAAGGAATAGATGGTTCTGGAAAGACCTCTGTAATTAATTATCTAAGATGTAAATTAGCTAAAGAGAAGGTTCTTTTTCTAAAGGAACCTTCTTCTTCCTCTATTGGTAAACAAATAAGAGATTTATTATCTTCTAATGCTAATTTAACTGAAGAAGAATGGATTTATCTTTTTACTAAAGATAGAACTTATAATGTTACTAAAAACATTATTCCTAATTTAAATAAAACTCATATAATAATGGACAGATACTTTTTCTCTACAATAGCTTATCAATCTAAAGATGAAAATCATTTAAAAGAGCTTTTCATAAATTTTATAGATATTTTTCCAATACCTACTAATACTTTTTTATTAGATATAGATCCAGAAATTTCTTTAAAAAGAAAGAATACTTCTGAAACTTTTGAAAATTTAGAAAAATTAAAAGAAGTAAGAGCTAATTATTTTCTTATAAAAGAACTTTCTGATTATTTTAATATTCCTTTCCAAATCTTAGATTCTAATACAACCATATCAAACATTTCAAATCAAATATTAGATTTCCTTTCAACTTAACAAAAAAATATTTTTTTATTTAATATTAAATAAAATTTAAAAATTTTAAATAAAAGGAGGTAAATATGTTATTAATTGTAAGTGATAAATATAAAAATTTGACGGCCTATTCAACTAATGGGTTTATACTTAATAAGGACATGAAATTTGATTACTTCATTGGAGAAGATCCTGATGGTGGCCCTATGTACTATCCTTATAAGTTTGATTTAGGTATATTGAAAACATCTGAAAGGTACGATACTATATTTAGTATGGACTATTATAATTGGTCTAAAACAGGAGTTTCTCGTATCTTTAAAGGTTTTGTAAAAAGTGGCCTTATTAAAGAATTTTTAGATTTGTATTTATCTGATAAAATAGATCCTAAAACTAAAAAGTTTTATGAATTATATTCTAAAAAATCACCTGAAAAAGCTAAAATCTTTCTTAAGAAATTATTTCCTGATTACGAAATAGACACTTATAGACTAAATTGGTTAGGACCAAGATCTTATAGTATTTGTGCTGAAGTTATTATTAGAAGTAAATTTTCTTCTAAAATAACTTTTGATTTAGATACCAATAGTAATTTACGCCTATGGCTTGAACCACTAGAAAAATATTATAGGACTGATATACTCTTTTCTTCTGGTATAGTCCTTAAGGAAGGGTTTCCAGAAACTTTACTTAAAACAATTAAGTTTTTAGTTAATGAATCTAGAAGATTTTATGATATTATTAAAAGTAAAAGGAGGTAAAATATGGGTTGCTTAATATGGACAATTTTAATAGTAATGGCTATAGTGGCCTTCCTATTTCTCTTAGAAAGTTTAGCTTATTTAATAGGTCTATTAGCTATAGCTTTTATTGCTTATCTTATAGGATGGATAATAGGATTAGCTATAAGAGCTATTTTTACATAATAAGGAGGTTCTTATGCTTCATATAACAAAAATACCTCTTAGTCAGAATAAAAAATACCATATTCTTAGTCAGAATATAGTATTTTTTAGGAATTTGAATTTGAGTATTAGTTCTCATCCTACTTTGAGTGGACTTATTTCTATTCCTTTTTTATTTAGAAATATGGATAGAGAAGATTTTAATTTTCTTTTGAAAGAAGCTATATCTTTTATTAGTAAAGAAGAATTGGAATTAAAAGGTATTCCAATAGAAAAATTTAAACAAATTAAGGAATCTCTTTCTTTTAAAGGATATATAGTACAACCTGAATTTATAAAAAGCTCTAAATTTGTAGATTCTTTATATATTGAAGGAGATTTAAGAAAAGGATATAATAGAGAAAAATTAAAAATTGATGCTATAATTCCTTTAACAGAAGAGAATTATCTTAAAGTAATAGAAATATTCCAAAAATTCATAAAAGGAGGAAAATTATGAACCTATTACATAAAGCTTTATTAACAATTTGTATTTTAATAATGATTGTAGCTGTACCATTTACTATAATGATGGAAGATATGATAAAATATACAAATTTCTTATGGTATTATGCAGCTTTTTTCTTTATTATAGGATTGTTATCAGGATTATTCATTCATGAGGACTAATATGAAAAGTAAAATTTTTATCTATTCAGCTATAATTTCTATTCTAATTTATTGTGAAATAGAGACTATTCTAAAAGTTTTAGCTTTTACAGGTATTTCTATATTTTTAGTTTTTGGAATTTCTTATTTAATTCTTTTCTTAAAGAAAAAGAAAAATCTATTTTCTATAAAAAAAGATATCTTATTGAAGGCCATCGTTGGCCTTATTTTTTTATTTAGTTGGTTCTTTGCTAATTTACCTATTGAAAATACAACTATATTTTTGTACATTTGCTTTATATTGATTTTATCAACTTTTTATTATTTTAAAAAATATTGAAGGAGGTTAAAAAATGATTTGTATAAATCATGTTTGTAGCTTAGAAAAGAATTTTACCTTTAAAAAAGGTTTGTCCTTACTATTAATAAAAGATAATCCTTATTTTATAAATTATAAAGATGTATATCATATTTATCCTAAAGGAGAAGGTTGGTCTTATTTATCTAAAATTTTAAGTGTTTTTCCAAAGAATCTAAATTTAGTCAATTTACTTATAAGACTAAGGAAAGTATGTTCTACCATTTATGTAAGTTATAAGCTTGAAAATTTTAAAGAAATAAAAGGAAAACGGCCTATATCCAATAAAACTATAATAGCTATGATAGTTAGATTTAAATATTGCGAATCAGATAGACGTCATACTCCTCATACTATTATTATAGCTTATTTTAATGAAGACTGAAGGAGGTTTAAAAATGATTTACATTTTGGAAGGAAGACTTATAGAAACTTTTTATAATATTTCATAAATAATCCTCTCTATAGTTTAGAGTTAATAACTTCTAAAAATAACTCTACTTATAGATTAATAATAGAAAAGGTTTCTCTAGAGACCAAAAAAATTCTAATTATGGTATTACCAGAGCAAGCTGACTCACGTGATATAATTCTTAGAAGGAGAAGTGGTTTTGTACATATTGAGATAGAAGGAGCTGATAGTATAGGAAATATTTTAGGTGAAAGAGTTGAATCCTATTTTGGTTTTGTTCTTAAGGCTTTTAGGATTGGAAGAAAATATACTTTCATTAAAGAGGAAGTCTTATAAATTTTATGAATACTATAATAAAATATTAAAGGAGGTTTATTGTGAATGATAGAGTTGTAGAACAAGCAAGAATACCATTAAACCTTAATGCTTATGCTAATGTACTTTTTAGACAATTTGATTTTAAAAGTAAAGATTTTCCGTTAACGGAAAATCTCTTTATTCCTAACGATTTAGATATAGCTGTAGTTGATAAATCTTTACAAAAAGCTATATTACTTCATTTATCTTTTTTATCTAAATTCAAATCCAAAATTCCTATTAGATCTATGATTAGAGCAATTTATAATTTAGCTTTAGAAGAAAATCTTTTTAGTAATCCTAATATTTCTTCTCAGGCTTTATTAGATAAAATATTCACTAAATTCTTTAGTCTTAATTTGTTATTGATTCCTACAAGACTTCCTATATTTGAATTATTAGACGAAATTCCTTCTGATTCTTCTAAAGTTTTTATTAGAAGTGAAATAATATATAATACTAAATCTATTATTCCTCATAAACCAATCTATATTACTAAAGAGGATGGTACTCCTATATCTATATACGATCTAAAAAACATAACTTCTAATATAGAGGACTTTATTTTTTCTAATTTTATTATAAAAGATCCAGATATAGAAGCTTCAATTTCTAAAAAAGAGTCTATGAAGAAGATTATTGAAGGAGGTACTCATTATATTCCTTACTTATATATTTATAGAGCTAGAGATAAATGGAGTTTAGAATTAATCCCTTATAGTAAAGCTTATTTTGAGACTCCTGAAAGGTTAAATGCATTTCTAAGAAGAAAAGGAATGAAGGATTCTATAGTTATTTTTTATTTGAAAAATACGATAGTTTATCTTTTGTTTAGAATGTACATTCAAAGATTTATAAATTCTGAAATAGAAAATCCTAATATAAGAAAAACTATAACTTTCTTTAGTAATGGTTTAGGAAGGTTTTTAGAAATTTTACCTCTTACATTAGACCATTTTAGAAACTTTAGAGGACTTGATGGATTTCGTGAAGACGCTACTTCTTATATTTTAAACAATATAAATTTTGATAAAAATAGACTTTCACAAATCGTAGACCATGTAATTAAGGTTATACAGAATGATATAGACAGAATACTTAGTCAAATTATGAAACTTGCTCAAGGATCTTTAGCTATTCCTATAACAGATTCTGAAATAGCTGGTTATAAAATCAAATCCAAAGAAGAATCTCAACAAACTTATTCTTCTTTTAAAAACCAACCAATTCCAGAACATTTATTACTTTTATATTCATTAGGAACATTTTCTCAACAATTAATAGATAATCTAAAAAATGAAGGTTTCAAGGCTATTGAAAGTGCTGAACTAACTTTATTTTCTAGTCCTGAATTCGTAGATGTTGAGAAAATTTCTAAAGCTATTCTAGATTTAGAGACAGGAAGCAACCCTATAGCCGATAGATTTTATCAAATCCTTTCACGAACTTATTTAAGATTACCTAATAAAGATAAATTTCTTTTAATGAAATTTATATCTGATATAGAATATGAAGACTTATTTGAGGTAGATTTAGATGAAAAATTACGTATTTCTGAAATAGCCTCTTCTATTAAGAAGAAATATCCTAATATTGAAAATCATAAAGCAAATTCTTATGCTAAAAATTTTAAATCCTTAATAGAAGGAATAATATCTTCCTTAAAAACAAAATTAGGATATGTTGGTAGTTCCTTAGAAGATAAAGGACCTACTACTTTAGGAGGTAGACTAAATGTTAAATTTTTAAGACCAGATCAAGAATTTAGTAGAAATAATTTAACAATAGATGCTTATTTGAATCCTGCTTATGATATAGGAGTTGAAAAACATCCAATTTCACAAAAATCTTCTATTCAAGTAATAAAAGAATTTGACGAAAAAGTCAGAGGCTTCTTAGGAAAGAAATCTATTTCTAATGAAGATTTTAATTCATTTATTAAAATTATAGATGACTATATAGTTACTGTATTAGTTCCTGTCTATACTATTATGAATAATTTATCTAATTCTATAGAAGGTTCTTATTCTAGAGTACCTTTAGCTAAAGTAACTATGAGAGGATCTTTCTATGATCTAATTTTCGAAGGTTATTCTATTCATCCAACTTTAGCTACACTTATTATTAGACTTAAAAATGCACTTGGACCAACAGATAAAAGGAGAGATTTACTAATTGATTTATTTAGATTTTCTTTAGCTAAACCTGAATTAAGTAATATAGTTCCAAAAGAAGGACCTATAGTAATTTCAACTTCACCAATAAAAATTTAAGGAGGTAATTTGTTATGTATGCTACTAAAGCTGAATTAGAAGCTAAGGTTGTTTTACCTATAGTTAATAATTTAGTAACTAAATTATTAGCAGAATTAAGAAGAAAGGCCAATGACCCTTCTGCTAGAAAATGGTATGCATATGGTGTGACTAGAGATGATCGCTTAGGATCTAGGCCATTAAGATTAAGTCCTTTTGTTGGTTATACTAGACAACAATCCAAATCTTCTATTTCTGAAGAGGATTATGCTAAGTTTATAGCCATTCTAAAAGACTATTATTTTGGTCCTAAATTAGTTAAAGACTGGCGTCAAAAGTTTCTTCCTTCTCATACAGAAGCTTTAACTTATTTAGGAACTCCTCAAAGTTTTGGAGGAATATTTGTAGATCTTGTTAAGTATAGTAGGTATTCTACAGATGTAAAAGATTATTTTCCAAGAATCATTCCTGTATGGATTTTAGATGAAATATTTATTGAAGTGATTTCTAAAAGTTTTGGAGAAGATGTTTCTAGTTTAAGTGATTATGTTGATAGATTAATTGAAAAGACTAGAAAGCATAAAATTAATCCTGATAAACCTAAGAGATTTTTTGATAGAGCTAGATACATTTTAGATTCTAAAGGAGAAGAAGCTTTAGAAAAGTTTGTTGGAAAGCTTGCTTCTGAATTGAAAACTAAACTATTTAATAAATATAAAGATCCATACGTTTTAGCTGTAGCTGCTTGGAAATATGTAATTAATTTAGTAAGAAAAAGATTAAGAGAAAGGATGAATTCTATCCAAGCAGAACTTAATTATAGACCTAGTTACGGTCTTTCAGAAGAATTAGCTAACCAGTTGTCTGGAAGGAAATTATCTATATCTTCACATATATATTACTTATATGGGTATTTTACTAATGAACAAGCTTCTAAATCTGAAGATGCTTATATAAAACATTTCTTAAGTCATTTTGTAACTGAAGAAGAGGTCAAATACCCATTCATAGTTAGCTATGAAGATTTTGTACACTTTGTTATTGACCATTATTTAAATGGTACTTTAAGAGATTACATTTATATGGCTAGAATCTCATTAGTTCCTAGTGCTTCTAAAACTATTTCTTTATATGTAAATGTAGGAAATCCAAAGCTTACTCCTGTTGTTATCTCTAAGAAAAGTGATTATTTAAGAAGGACTTTAGTTCTATATGGTGAGCTTCATAGAGCCTTAGCTGGAAAATTAGAAAAGCTAAAATTAAAATTACAAAATCCTAATCTTCCTATAAATCTTTTAATAAGAAATAGCGAATTATATGATATTATCTCTAAAGCTAATACATTAAAGAAATTAGTAAAAGATTTTAGTGTAGGGTATGGTTATACTGAAGAGCTTTATGATAAGTATGGTAATTTGCTTTATGTACCAAGAATTACTATAAATGGATTTAGAGATTTAGTTTCTAAAGTAGTAAATAAAGAAATAGAAATAGAAGAAGACCCTAAAAAATTAGAAGAAGGTCTTACTTTCTTAAAGACTTTAGAAGACATTTTAGAAATATATACTCTTCATGAAGAAGACCCATTTAAAGGAAATGATTCTTTAAAATTATTACTATCTAATTTAGCTGAATTAGCTAAAGTCTTATTAGATACTAAAGTAGAAAACTTATACTTATTAACTACTTATGCTCCTACCAAAGGACCTATTGTATCAAAAATAGGAACAGTGGATCTTTCTCAAATTAAGAAATTAGATCTTTTAGATAAAAAATCTTTGCTTAATTTAAATGTACAAACTACTTTAAGTACGTATGATGAAGTAGTACAAAGCTTTTCTGTAACTAGACTTCCTGATAAAAGTCAAGCTAAAGCTGATTCTACTGTTAAAGTAATAAAAACAAAGACTTTAGATTTAGAAAAACCATCTGAATTAGAAGATGATGACCTTATTTAAATTTTTTTTGTTTACAAAATTTTTAAAAAAAATAATTTGTAATTATGAGTACTACAAATAATGCATTTATTTCACCTGAAGAGCTTGATAAAATATATTCAGAAGGTAAGGTTAAAGATCTTACTAAAGAAACCGAGGAAAAGATTCAATATAAAATAGAAACTCCTTCTATTTCTGATTATGTAAAGATAGAACCTCCAAAAGTAGAATTAGAAGATTATCTTTTTTATGTTAAGTCTATAAATCTTAACGAATTAGAATTAGAAATTCCTCTTTCTTCTAGAGGCCGATTTACAGGAGTAGACTTAGTAAGAATAACTGATTTAAAAGTAGAGGATCTAGATCAATTTCTAACTATACAAAAAAATCCTTATGCTATTTTTAGCTTAATTTTAAGTATTTTAGAAAAAAGAATTACTTATCCTAAAAACCTACAACCTGGCTACTTATTAGTTCAAGATGTTGTTGAAATTCTTTTTAATTTGAGATATAATTTTGTAGGTTCTACTCTAAAATTAGAGGTAGAGTGTGATAAATGTTCTAAAATTAATGGAAAACCTTATTCTTTTCATATTAATTTAGATCTTTCAAAGGTTCCAATTTTAGATATTACTCAATGCGAAAATGATTTAAGAGAACACTATGCTTTATTATTACAATCTATAGATGATTCTTCTTTTGAAAGCTTTTTTAATGAAAAGAAGTCTTCTGAAGCTATACAAAAAATAAAAGAAAATTTTAAGCTAAAATCTCCTTATACTTTAGTATTAAATGGAGTTCCTTATTCTTTTAGATTAAATTATTTTGCAGATATAGCTTATGCTTTTCATTATGCAGGTCAACAATATTCTCCTTTATTAAAAAAATTAAATCATCAGCTTTCAGTAGAAGAAGATCCAAATAAAATAGCTAAAATAAATTCTGAAATAGAAGATGTAAATATGGAAATTTTATCTACTGCTCAAAAAATTATTAAAGCTATGACTTTAGAATCTATTGGAGATAAGGATTTTAATAATTTAGATTCAAAAAGAAAGGCTTATTCAAATTTATCACTTTCTGTAATAAAAGCTAATTCTACTTTTATAAATAAATTAAAATTTTCTATTAATGGAGAGGTAGTAACTAAATGTCCTTCTTGTGGTGCTGAAATAAGGAGGGATCTTCACTCCAGCCTCAATTTCTTCACTCTTCTTCCTATTGAAGATTCTTCTTCCATTGGACTATTATCTGAAACTAAAAAGCCAGTCGAATCTTTTTTTATTTTCTGAAGTGAATATATCATATTCTGAGGTTTCTAAATTGCCCTGTTATAAAGCTTTTCTTTTAATAAAAACTTATGAAGAAATTCAAAAAGAAAAGGAAAAAAAATTACAAGAAATAAAACTAAATAATAAACTAAATAATAGGAGATAATATGCTTAGTTATGAAAAATATTTACAAAAAGAAATAGAAGAAGGAAAATTTGATTTTGATGATAAATATGATTTAGCTATAGATTTAGGTTCTAATAAAGGTATAGTTTCTAAACATTTGCTAAACTTTTTTAATAAAGTAATAGCAGTAGAGGCTGATCCTTCTTTTAAAGATTACTATAAGGATACTAATATTATTTTTGAAAATTCAGCTATAGTAGAAGATTTTTATGAAGATTCTAATATAACTTTTTACTCTACTGGAAAAGATAATGGTTCTATTTTTCAAGTAGAGAATTCTAAACCTATAACTGTTAAAGCTTTAAAAGTAAAAGATTTTGTAAATAAATATAATTTAAAAGAAGTAGATTTTCTAAAAGTAGATATAGAAGGTTCTGAAGTTACAGTTCTTCCAAATTTACTTGCTTATATTGAAGTAAAAGATCTTTTTATTGAAACAACTAATTTAGATTTCTTTTTCCATTTAATTAAAAACTTTAATTTCAAAATTCTAAAATTCTATTCTTATCCAAATCTATCTTTCAAAAAAAGAACCAACTTCTTAGGCTTTCATATCTACGAAGCTTACCTAACGAAAAGATAATTCTTCATTTCTAAAAATTATTTTTTTTTATTTATTAAAATAATTTTTAATAAAATTAAAAAAGGAGGTATAAGAATGATTTTGAAAAAAGATAAGAAAATGGAAGACGGTACCATTGTTAAGGTAATAAGTGATTCGTATTTTGTGGAAAACTATACAGACTGGAAAACGGATATGGAGTTGGATTTAGAAAATCCAGCTTGCAAATTGAAAAGCGATCAGTTGTATTTAGGTTTTATATATAGATTGTATCTACCTAGAGAAAAAGATACTTTTGACATTTTCAATTTCTTTATATTAACTGAAGAAAATACTGCTAATAAAGAGTTAGAAGATATTAAAATGGATTTGCGGTATCATATCTATAAGGGATACTCTCTCTCCTACTCGGTAGAGAGAGCCTTAAATTTATATGAAACAAAAATTAAAGCATCTGAAGTAGTAAAAATTCCTTCTGAAAAAGAATGGATTTTCTTTATAAATCCGAGTGACCTATTAATTGAAACTGAGGATGATGAAAGATTATATAAAAGTATAATCAATTCTCTTCCAGTATATTCAGAAATAACGGTAGGTTCAAATAAGTTTGAAATGTCTATTTTAGATGAACTACCTATCATAAAAGTATCAAAAATAAAATAAAAAGGAGGTATAAGAAATGAATTATGTAAACTTAAAAGAGAATATAAGATACCTTATTCAAAATAAAGTGCCAGTAATTTTATACGGGCCTCCTGGTATTGGTAAGAATTATTTGTTAGAGCAAATAGCTAAGGAAGAAGGAATGGAGTACATTGTAGTTGAAGGTGCTTCTTTGGTTCCGGAAGACGTTAATGGTCTTCCTATAGCTGATGGAAATAGGACCAAATATACTCCTTCTTGGATTTTAGATCTAATAGAAAAGGCTAAATCTAAAAAAGTATTATTGGTTATAGATGAGGTATTCTCATCTAAATCTGATGTATTAGCGGCTCTACACGGTTTGTTCCATCCATTTGAAAGAAGGATTGGTTCTACTAAATTGCCAGATAATGTGCATGTAGCAGGAACATCTAATATAGATGGAAATGTTCAATCTGAAGATCCAGCTCTTATAAACAGAGTAGCATTTATTGGAATGGATGGTACTTACATACCTGATAATTTAGGTTTAATTACTGACTTCTTAAAGGCTAATCCTAATCTAGTTCTAGTGGAGCCAAAGGATGAATATGAACAATTTCCATCCTTAAGAACATATACACTTCTACATAAAGTGATTTACGGTCCTAGAGAACTCACTTTGAAGGACGTAGAATTTTATGCTAAGGCTTTCTTAGGTGCAAAAATAGCTAAACAATTTGTTGAATTCTATAGAAAAGTACAAGATAAAATTCCTAAAAAGCAAATGGTTTATAAGGATCCTGTAAACTATTTCTATATAATGGTAGCATCTGGTGCTAGTCCAAAGGAAGTTTTATTTGAAATTAGAGATAAAAATAAGGATGGTTTCGTAAAAGTAGTAAAAGCTATTTCTAATGATAAGAGGTTTAAAGAATATTCTAATAATAAGGAGGTTTTAGGTGCAGTAATTGAAGTTTCAAAAGAACTTCAAAATTCCTTAAAGGAGTAAATTATGGAACAAATATCTAAAGAAAGGTTAAAAAACTATTTGTATACTCAAGTGTCGTATGACATTGGGTACTCTCCATTTATAGATTATGTTTTTGAAAATTTGACATTCTATAGTGATAAGAATTCGCCTGTTTATGGTTTTGCGGCAGGATGTAAGATCTTTCTAAATTTAGCTAATATAGAAACTCTATCAGATTTAGTATATGTTTTTCTTCATGAGCTTGGCCATATTATTGGTGGTCATACTACTGGATATACTCAGTTCTCTAAAGATCCAATTTTTAGAATAGCTTCTGAACATTATGCAGAATCTTTTGCTTTAGATTTATTTGGAAGAAGGCCTGTAAAGGCTATAATAGATCCAAATTATATTGATGTGGATGTAATAAAACTTTCTATAAATAATTTAAGTAAGTATGGTAAATTGCCTAACATGATAGATATAGTTGAATATATAAAGCGGAATAAGGATAATTCTAATATAAAGAGTTGCTTAAATAATATGAAAAATATGCTGGACTCTCAACAAATAATTCAGCAGTTAATTCAACAATTGATTCAACAAATTTCTCAAAATAATAATAACAATTCTTGTAATAACAATAATGGTTCTTCAAATTCAAATTGTCAATCCTCTCAAGGTAATCGGCAAAACCCTAATAATTCTATGAATGCGAATTCTCAACAATGCCCAAATGGTTCACAAGGTCAAAATGGACAAGCTAATCAAAATAATAATGCTTCACAAGTAAATCAAAATTCTAATGGAAATGGCCAATCTAATTGTAATTCTCAAAGTATGAATGGAAAGAACCAATCTACTCAAGCTAATGGTAATGGAAGTTCTCGACCCACTCAATTTAGTAATAGCAATTCTCAAAATATAGGTGGAGGTGCTCAACCTAATAATTCTCAAAATATGAATGGAAATCCTCAATCTAATCAACCAGGAAATCTATCTCAGATTGTAAATTTGATAAACCAATTAGCTCAATATGGAATAGGTTTTGTTTCTATTCCAGAAAATCTATTATCTGAACAAGAGAAGAAACAACTACAAAATTTACGGAATAATTTAGATGTAGAATCAATAGCTAATTCTATAGAAGCCAGAAAAATTAATAGAGAACAATCTTCTAATGTTGGTAAAGAAGGTTCTGAAGGTATTTTTATGGAAATTGAAATTAGATCTCCTAGTTGGAAAGTAAGATTAAGGAACAAGTTTAAAGAATATACTAAAAAGTTAAGAAATAGAAGAAAATTTGCTAGTTCCAAATTTTTAGTTCTACAAAGAAATAGTAAGAATAAAATTCTTTTCATATTAGATACTTCTGGAAGTATGAGTACAGAAATAGTAGAAGAGGCAGTCAATTTTGCTAGATCTTTAGGAGAGGTTGAAATAGCTTTCTTTGATGTAAATCTATTAAAGAGAGAAAAAATAGTTAATAGGTATAAGCATGCTATTTTAGGAGGAGATACTAATATAAATAAAATGCTTGAATATGGTATAAAAGAAAATAAGTATTTTAAAATTCTATTTTCTGATTTATATGATTATATAGATACTGATTTAGTGAAAAAGTTTCTAAAGGATGGAGTTATTCTTTCTCATATAGAAGAAAATGTTAAAGCTTTGAAGGAAAAAGTTCCTTCTACCAAAATTATTTATGTTAAAGATAAATACTCAAAAGGTAAAGTGGCTTAGGCCACTTTTTTTGACCTCTTTCTAAGATCGTCTTACTTTTATTTGTAAATAAATATAATACTATAATTAAAATAAAATCCTATATGGAGCTACTATGTTCGAACTAAAATACTTTAAAGAGAATGATGGTTATGCTATATATTTTGAAGATTATCCTATTTTAGCTATAGAAGAAAATACCTTATATTATCCAAATTTAGAGGAAGTTACAGATACTGAAAATTTACATTCTTCTCATAATTTACATTCTCATCTTTCATTTGAGGATGCTTTATTTCCTATAAAATCTTTTCTTTCTTCTCTTTGTAAGAGAGATTTAGAATATTACAAAGATCCTCCTAAAAAGAAAGTTATATTTTTCTCTAGACGTACTCTTCCTACTTCTGAAGAAGATTTTATTTCATTTTATTTTTATGGACTATTAGTAAGTTCATCTTTTTTTAAAGTTTTTGCTAATCAATTAATTCAGCAAAAAGAGGTACTAGAACATGAATAGTTTTTTATTAAATTTTTTAAATTCATTAAAATATAATATAGCAGAAGGTGAAGAGCTTATAAGTAAAATTATTTCTTCAGATAGAGATTTATTCGGTACTAGATTTATAGTAAGGTCTTCTAGATTTGGAGCTATAAAAAGTTCTTTAATGCAAGATAAAATAACAGCTCCTTATGTAGAATATATTCTTCTTTTTTCTAAAAGATTTAAAGTTATATTAGAATTTACAATTCCTATTATTTCTCTTTCTTCTGGAAGGCCTCAAAGATCTTTTATATTGGTAAAGTATGGTACTTTAACAGGTCAAAATATTTCTTTTCTAAGAAGCTTTTTCCTAACTTCTCTAACTTCTAGAACTATACCTAATTCTAAATTAGTTAGATTTTTTAATATAGCTCCTTTTTCATATCTTACAGAGTTAGAGATTCCTTTAAGAAGTTCTAGTATTCCTATATTGACTACTAATAAGGAAGTTTTAATACCATTTGATTCTAGTGAATTAGATGATGAAGTATATTCTGATTTATTATCTGAAGCAAATTTGCTAAAACCAATTTTCAGATTATTTTTAGGTTCTATAAGAGAAGATGCTTTACTTCATAAAAAGAATCATACTTTAGTGAAAGATTCTTATTTAAAAGCTACAGAAACTGGATTATCCTTTAGATTAAGAAGAGTATTTTCTTCTTTACAATATCAGTTCTCTATTTTAGAAGAGACTTTAACTAATGCTTCAGAATTAGAAGAACATATTTCAGAAGCAGAATCTACTCCAGAAGAAGAACCTTCTGAAGAAGATCTTAAAGAATCTACTTCTGAAATTCCTTCTGAGGAAGAAGAAAAGGAAGCTGCTAAATTTGTTTCTGGAGGAAAAATTTCTCCAAGTGATTCTCTTGATTCTTTTGTTTTTAAATCAGAAATTTTACCTAATAAATATTTGAAATTTGTTAAAGATGGTACTAATAGATATAAAATAGAAGGAATAGAAAATCTTATAAGTATTCAAACTTCTGAAGGTACTATGAAAAATACTTCTAGTGATTTTAATTCTATATATTTTAAGGCTTTAAGTGGATTACAAAACTTAAGAGGAGATCCTAAATCTTTTATAGAGAACTTAATAAAATCAAAAAGCTCTAAAGAAAATACTTATGAAAATATTTATGTAGATTCTAATGCTCTAAATACAGTTGTTGTAAAATTCTTATCTTCTAAAGGTTTAGAAACAGTAAGTAGTATATACCCTATTTCTGATGAAGAATTCGCTAAAGTTAATTTAGATCAATTAATTATGATAATAGAAATCTTAAAAGGAGGTCTATAATGAGAGACTTACTTAATTCATTATTAGAACCTTATAATTTAGTCATTACTAAAGATAATAAGCTTACTATAAAGGATAAATCTAAATTCGATAAAGAATTATTATCTAAAATAGGAATAAAAATTTCTTCTGTTCCTTTAAGCTTACCTCTTTCTCCTTCTTATGAAGAAGTTTATTCAATTTTCGAAACTATAATAAATGAACATTCTACCAAAATATTTACTGCTAATAAAGATTTTTCTCCAATAAATGTAGTCGAAAGTTTTTATGAGCTCATTGACAAACACCTCTAGATTTAATGATTTAATTGAAATTTTACATACTAAAGTTTCAAATCTTTTATATACTTCCTTAGGCGAAGTAACTAAATTTGTTCCTTATAATCCTCATTTAAAAGAAAAGGTATTTTTTGCTGGTGAATATTCAAGAGTTTCAGAAGAATTTACGTCTAAATCTTTTTATGATTTTATAATTTTGGAAACTTCTGAAACCGAGTTAGCTATATATATTCCTTATGAATTATTTGATTTAGCTTCTATTTTATATTTCTCTATAAATTATTTACCTATATTAGAATTTACTAATGAGCCTCATGAAGATATAGAAGAAGTTTATGAAATTTTATCTTTTATTTTTATGTTTCTTTGTTATCCAATAGATATATCTAAATTTGAAGATATTTCTATAGAGATAAATTTGAAAACTTTTCTTAGTTTATTTTTACAAAAAGGTTCAATGACAGACTTTATAAAAAGATTTGTTACTAATTACCAAAAAATTTCAGGAGAATTTTTAAGCTTTGTTTCTAATAGGTATCTTAGATTTTCAGACTCTTATTACTTATCTTTTAAGAGACATTTTGTAGCTTTTTTACAATCAAGTATTTTTATAGATGTTTTAAAAGATGTTGTTCATATTTCTTCAAAATTAGACAAAATATTTTTTAATTTAAAAACTGACTTAAAGGTAATAGAAAATGAAGAAATAGCTAAAAAGTATAAATTTAATGTACCTGAATTTTTTGTTTTCGAACTAAAATCAGAGGCTGAATCTGAAAGACCTACACCTATAGTTTTACCTAATAAATCTTTTATAAAAGAAACTTCTAAATTGCTAACTCAAAAATTAGAAAAATTGAAAGAAAAACTACTTAAAGCTATAGATAATAAAGTCAATCTTTTTTATGATTTAGTTTCTTGTATTATTCATTCTAATCCTACAGCTACTAAAAGTTCTTCTATACATAACTTATTAAGCTTTGCTCCTTTGATTTATTTAGTTTTAGAAATCTATTATACTGAAATATATAACAATCCTAATGCTTTTTTAAAAGAAGTTACTTTTCGTAAAGATTTTAAGCCTGTTTTACATAAACCTTCTGGTATTCGAGATGTTTATAAATTTATAGTAGAAAATACAGCTCCAATGGAAAGGCTTAATTATGGACCAAGCTTAATGTCCGTACCGAATTTATCAAGTAGAACTACTCAGACTAATTATAGTTCTAAAAGTCCAAAAGTTATTTCATTTTTAAGATTCCTATTTTATTATTCTCAAGGTATTCGTCAAACTTTAACTAGCTCTTATTCAAATTTTAGATCTATTTATCTTAGAACTTATAGTCATATCTTTCAAAGTCTAGAAGATTTGCTTATATTATTTGGATCTGATTTTGTAGGTAAAAGAAATACCGTTCTAATTTCTAAAGAAAGAGCTTTTTCATTTTTTAAGTATATTGAACCTTATTTATTGAATCCTAATTTAATTCCTAAAAAAGAAATAAGACCATCTTTTACTCTAAATAGAAGAATATCAAGAACTGATGTTATAAAATATACCTATACTTCTAATTACACTTATACATATTTTGATAGCTTAATTTTAGAGGTTTCCTATAGAGAAGTTATTGCAGAAGAATACTTTTTAGAGGCTATGCTTATATTATCTTTATTGGCTTTTGATATAAAAGGAGGTAAATAAGATGATAATCTTCTCTGAACTTCCAACTATGGAAAGAACCTCTTTAATTTCTTTATATATAAGTTATCTTCTTCATGCTATATTAAAGGAAAAAACTACTTATACAAAAATTTTTTCTTATTTAGAGGACTCTTCAATTGCTTATAATTTTTATGTCAATACTTCTCAAATAGATAGATTAATAGCTAAGCTTTCTGAAAAGCTTAATTCCGATAAATGGGTCATAAATAATACTGAAATTTTTTTAGACTTAAACTTAAAATTTGATGTACAGTCTGAGCTTATTGATAATAAAATATATTCGATTACTATTAAAATTATATGATAGCTAGAACAAATATACCTTTACAATATTATAGAGATCCATCTTCCATTGATGTAAATAATACTTATTTTTATTTTTTTAAACAACCTTATCTCATTATAGAAAACAATGCCTTTTCATATTCTATAGGAATTTCTTTATTAAAGCTCTCTGAAGTAGATTCAATACATAATGATACTACTAATTATCCTACTGGTTTTTTTCCTAATCTTCCTTCTAATTCTTTCTATAAGAATGGAAATAATGATGACTATATTTTGAAATTTTTCTTTATGAAAAAAGATATTACTCCTAACTTTGAGATTAATAATAGTGAGTCCGTCTTATTAGAATTTTTAATTCAGTTACCTATTTATACAGGACTTCCTTTTCCTAATGAATCTTCTAATTCTTCACAACAAAGGCCTATTTGGTTAAGGTTATCTAAAATTAATACCTCTTCACTACGTTCTCTTTCTAATAGTTATAATACTGATTTTCCTTATTTTAAATTAATTAATACTCTTCCTGAATTTTATTATACAACTCTTTTTGAAGAAATGTTTTTTTCTTTAGAAAAAATAGCTTATTCTTTATTGGAATATTTTAAAACAACTTTAGATAGTTTTAAAGGAGTTAAAGTATTAAATTCCTCTCAAAATTTTATACTTTATCCAGATACTTATTTTTTTATTTATGATTATTCTAATATGGCTTTAGTGGCTCAAGGATTTAAGAATTTCGTAGAGTTTAATGATTCTAATGATTTGAATTTTACTAATACAGGAATTCAAAATTTGGATCCAGCTAATAAAATTTTTTACGTATTACTATTAGATACACCTAATATTGATAATATAATATTACCTTTTTAAAAGGAGGGAACTTATGGAATTAGCTTTACAATTTTTATTTATTGTATGCTTAAATGTAATTTACTTCAATACAATCTTACATGAGGCTGTAGAAAATTATTTTTTAAAAAAATATTTTTACAATCAAAAAATAATTTTTAAATTACATAATTGCTCATATTGCTTAACATTTTGGACAACTTTATTAGGTTTACTAATTCTTACTCAAGATTATGTAATTTCTATCTACTTAGCTCCTATTGGTTCTGTTTTCTCTACTATTTTAATAAAATTGCTAGAAAAGTATGAGTAAATATAGATCTTTAAATTATACAGAGCTTTCTTCAATTAATATTGATAATTTTAATATAATAGGCGTTTTCAAATTAACCGGAGCTACAGGAACTTTACCTTCTGACTTAACTTTAAATCAAATACATTGTGTAATCTTTAAAAATGATTATAAAATGTTTGAAACTTATCAATAGGAGGGTTTTCAAATGATGCTTCATACACTAAATTATACTACATTAGACATATCTAACCAATCCTTAAACCTTAATAATTTTAAAATAATAGGAAAATTTAAAGTGGTAGGTAATAGTAGTAATATTTCTGGGCATCCGTCAGAAGGGTTTCATATTCCTTTTCTTTTTGAAAATTATGATTCTTTTCAAATTATCCACTATCCCGAGAGATATTACTTTCGTATCAAAGACAATGCAAATAACTGGTTGCCTTGGCAAAGACATAAACACAAAATAGCTGACATTGATGGGCTACAATCAACATTAGATTCTTTTACTAATAGTATATCCTCAATACAATCTACATTGAATTCTCATAGTAATAGTATATCTTCAATACAATCTACATTGAATTCTCACAGTAATATTATATCGTCAATACAATCTACATTGAATTCTTTAAATGCTAGGGTATCAGCATTAGAAAATATTAGTATAAGATTACCGCCTGGGGTTATTTTAGCTGTTGCTTGGAATCCTGGTTTTTATACTGGAAAAAGAGTTCTTCCATTACACGGGCAAGGTATTCCTATAAATAATGATTATTCTGGACTTGTTAATGCTACCTATGTAGGCGACAGTCTAAACGGAACAGCTCATTTCTTTTATAAATATAATTTAAGCACTGGAACCCGAAGTACAAATGGTGATTATTTTAGATTACCAGATACAAAAGCATTGGTACCAAAAGGAAGAGGAGATTTGGGAGCAGGAGCAACTTATTTTGGTGGACGAGTAAAATATAACTCCAATATTATGGGAAATTTACAAGAAGATATGTTGCAATCTCACATACATTCACTCCTGGTACTTGTTTTTACCAATCAAGCACCACCTAATTATGCGGTGAATGGCTTATCAAACGTAACCTATAATAGATATGTCGAGACTGAATTAGATCCAAATTATTATAGAACTCTTAGTACATATGGAAGAGCTGGTCTTGAAACTAGAGACTCTTCTTTTGCAGTAGATTTTGTTATAACTTATTAGAATTTATTAGGAGAGGAATATGTATAGAGATTTTATTGAAAAGGCATTGCAGCAAGAATTTCATAAAGATTTAGCGTTTAATGTTGTTAATATAGAAGATTATTTGATTATTACAGGATTTGATGATTTGAAAAATTATATCGACCCGATTGCATCAAAAGAAAAAGCTGAAAAAATTCTTTCTGACCACAAAGAATATCGAAATCTAAAAACACAATTTGACAATCTTAAAGCAGAATTAAAGGCTATTACAAATCGGATTGTGGATTTTTCTAATGTGATAGAATATATGATAAATCAAAAGGTTAATTCAGAAGAAATAGAAAAAGTTAACAATTTAATTAAAGAAGAAAGAGATAGATTTAATAAGATAGATTTAGATGCAATCTCTATAAAATCACAGATGGATGAGATTTATTTAGATGTTCTTTTGAAAAATAGGGTTTTATTTCACTTGCCACCGATGCTAAAAACATTTTCAAATAAAACTAAATTCAAACAATTTATTAACCTTGTAAAAAAGATACAAGATGACTATTCAGATTACAACGATATAGAATATCCTGTTCAAATCGTATATGAAGAAAATACAGATTCTTTCAGAATAATTAGAGATTTACGAGATAAAGAAGTCATCTATTATCAAAATAAAGAGTGGGTCGAAAAAACTATTACAACACTAAAAGAAAGTAATGAATTGCCAAATAATTTTGTATTAAAACACAGAATTACAAAAGACTTAAATGATGAATTGCTAAAAAATTATTTTGAGTTTTCAGAAAGAAAAAGAATAACAAATATGAGTCAAGAAGAAAGAGAAAGAAATAAATTAATGGAGGTAGAAGGATTAAAACTTCAAGCTTCCAAAATGAGATTTGAATTAGAAATGGAAGGCGATCCAGATGCGTTTGAGAAAGCAAAAAATTGGTTTTTAGAAGAGAAACAAAAAATTGAGGCAAAATACAATGTTTAAGGTAATTTTATTTACATTTTTATTTTTTGAAAACCTATCTTTTTATGAAAAGATAAACAAATATTCAGTTGAAAGAGGGTATGGAAATAGAATCAATCGAGAAGTTTTATCTATAATTTATCAAGAATCACAGAATCTTATTTTTGAAAATACGGAGATAGAAAAATTTATTTTTGTTTTATCTTTGATTGAATTAGAATCTTCTTTTTATGTTTGTGCAAAATCTTATAAAGGAGCGGTAGGATTAATGCAAATAATGCCGTATACGGCGGATTGGTTAATAAAAAAATATTCTTTGAAAATTAATCAATCTTTATGCGACCCGAAAATTAATTTAAAATTAGGAGTTTTATATCTGAATTACTTATGGTTGGTTTTCAAAAACAGAGAAAAAGTTATAATGGCTTATAATTTAGGACATAATGGGGTTAAAAAAGGTAGATTGAATTATAAATATTTAAATAAATTTATTAAAAAATATTTACATTACAAGGAGTTGTTTTATGGCAGTGGTGTATTTATCAAAAGAAAATATCAATTATCTTTTTAGTATTTTAGAAAAACAAATCGATGTCTATGGCAGATATCATTACAAAGGCGTCGAAAAAGATATTATTCAATCTCGTTTTTTGAAAGAAGAATCTGGAGATATGACCTATCATGTAGGAATTTTATTACAAGCATTTTCTTGGATGTATAAAAAGGAACCAAGAATAGCTAAAGTATTTTTGAAAAAAATTTTTTCTTATTTAAAAAATGTTTCTTATACTTCTCAATTTGGAAAATTCTATGGTAGAGGATTTTTTCTTTCAACTGAACAAGCTTTACCATCTAAAACT
>Ga0209691_1000537_pt1 | contig 26597 bp, 19 predicted proteins | sample YNPMSBMetaG_FD_187120 | JGI IMG/M metagenome (GOLD analysis project Ga0209691, IMG submission 187120) | Anoxygenic and chlorotrophic microbial mat microbial communities from Yellowstone National Park, USA - YNP MS-B MetaG (SPAdes) (version 2) ... | reverse complement strand
CGGAAGCGTCGGGCGAAGCAATCTTGAAATCCGAAAGTGGTTATGTGATGCTGAAAAAAAGAAAAAATTAGGATTTGGCTTAAACTTTTTGGTCGGAAACAAGTTTTTCCTAATTTTGTTAGGCAAAAATATGTAAGGTATGCCTTTCCAAAACACCTTTTTCACCTGAATCATGTCATGGCATCTTGATAAAACCGACCTAAAACTGCTTGAACTTTTGAGCGAGCGCGGTAGAATGCGCCGCAACGAACTTGCCGAAGCCGTTGGACTATCGATTCCTTCTGTCAGTGAGCGATTAGAGAAACTGCAAAATCGCGGCATCATCAAAGGCTACACGGTGTTGATTGATGAGAAGAAAATCGGCTATGATATTAAGGCGTTTATTCGCGTAACGATGGAATCCTCAAAGTATTACCCCACATTTGTTGCTCACGTTCAAAAAGAAGATGAAATTTTAGAGTGTTATTCTATCACAGGTGAAGGTTCTCACATTCTCAAAGTGCTTGTGCCAAACACTTCTGCGCTTGAAGCCCTACTTGCGAAAATTCAATCGTGGCAAGGCGTTACAGGCACATCGACAAGTGTCGTTTTGAGCGAGCATAAAAAAACGAATCGACTCAATGCACTCAAAGCATTGAAGATTTTAGAAAACGGCAAAGAACATCACTAACCATAACTTTTCAGCAATTCAATAAACTATTTATCCAATCATGCAGACACTCGAATCTCATGTAACAAACAACACGCTCTCTGAAAATGCCGCCATGTTCGGCAGACACACTTTCAATCAAGCCGTGATGAAAGAGCGGCTTCCGAAAGAAGTGTATGAATCACTCATGAAGACGCTGAAAGAAGGACACGATTTAGATGACAGTCTCGCTGAAACGGTTGCACAAGCGATGAAAGAATGGGCGATAGAAAACGGCGCAACGCATTACTGCCACTGGTTTCAACCCATGACAGGCGCGACCGCCGAAAAACACGATGCCTTTATTGCATTCGATAGAGAAGGAAACTTAATTGAAAAGTTTTCAGGCTCACAATTAGTGCAAGGCGAACCCGATGCGTCAAGTTTTCCATCAGGCGGAATGCGCACCACCTTTGAAGCACGCGGCTACACGGCTTGGGACCCCAGCACGCCCGCATTTTTGATGAAAGGACCAGAAGGCACAACGCTCTGTATTCCATCAGTCTTTATCTCATATCACGGCGAGGCATTAGACGAGAAGACGCCGCTCTTGCGCTCAGCACGCGCCCTTTCAAAATCGGCAGTTGCCATGTTGCACTTGCTTGGCAACACGAAAGCCACGCGCGTAACGACCTATCTCGGCGCAGAACAAGAATACTTCTTAATTGACCGCAATCTCTATGAGCAGCGCCCTGACCTGATTATGACAGGCAGAACGCTATTGGGTGCACTTCCACCTCGCAATCAACAGCTTGAAGACCATTACTTCGGCTCAATTCCCGATAGAGTAATGGAGTTTATGCAAGAGTTGGAAAAAGAACTCTATTTGCTTGGCGTGCCTGCCAAAACGCGCCACAATGAAGTTGCACCGCATCAATTTGAAATTGCGCCCATTCATGAAGAGACGCCAATAGCCGCAGACCACAATTTGCTTGTAATGGAAATGCTCCGCCGTGTTGCCGAGCGTAAAGGGCTTGCGCTTCTCATTCACGAAAAGCCATTTGCAGGTATCAATGGCAGTGGAAAGCACAACAACTGGTCAATGGGTGCCGACGTCGGTGGGAATTTGCTTGACCCCGGAGAAACGCCTGAATCGAATTTGAGTTTTCTTGTTTTTTTAGTTGCCACGCTGAAAGCCGTGCATAAACGCGCCGCTGTGCTTCGCGCCGCTATTGCTAATCCAGGCAATGACCATCGTCTCGGCGCAAACGAAGCCCCACCAGCAATTATCTCCGTGTTCTTGGGACAACAGCTCAGCGACATCTTAGACGCGATTGAAACCGGCGACATGAAAAAAGTCAGCGAAAAGCAGTTCATCGATTTGGATATTTCGCACATTCCAACACTCAACAAAGACAACACCGACCGTAACCGCACTTCGCCATTTGCTTTCACAGGCAATAAGTTCGAGTTCCGCGCCGTGCCGTCGTCTATGCCGATTGCCATTCCAAACATGGTGCTGAACACCATTATGGCGGAAGCTATTGATGAAATGCGAGAAGCCATTGAAGCCGAAATGAAATCAGGCAAAGACCTTCAAGCCGCCGTCTTTTCAGTGCTTCGCAAAGAAATCAAAGCCACAAAGCCAATTCGCTTCGAAGGCGATGGATACAGCGAAGCATGGCAAAAAGAAGCCAAAAAACGCGGACTGCCGAACAACAAAAACCTGCCCGAAGCTATGAAAGCATGGAAAGACAAATCCGTGCGTGAAACCTTCATCAAATATGGCGTGCTGACCGAAGAAGAAATTGAATCGCGCTACAATGTGCGCTTAGAGCGATATGTCAAAGCCATTGACATTGAAGCCAAAACATTGGCGATGATGATTCGCACGATGATTCTGCCCGCCGCTGTGCGCTACCAAAGCGAACTTGCGGAATCCTATTCCAAACTGCTTCAAGCCTCAAAAGGCATTAAACTTTCGGCATCAACAAAAGCCAAGCAAGCCAAGCAACTTGAAGCATTTGCGAATGGAATCGGCGAACTTATCTCGAAAACTGAAACCCTTGAAAAGTTGATTGAAGAATTGCACGATGTAAAAGGTGGCGTTGAAGGACACGCAAAGTATTGCGCTGAAACACTCATGCCCGCAATGACCGCCGTGCGCAAAGTCGCTGACGAGTTAGAAGGTCATTTGGATAAATCGCTCTATCCAATGCCAAACTATCTCGAACTGCTCTTTATGCACTAATTTGAAGAGCGCACGGTCAGCATTTTCAGGGAACACGGATTTTTTAGAGTTGAAAGTTAAGAGTGAAGAGTTGAGAGTTGTTTCCGTGTTTATCCGTTGAATCCGTCTCATCTGTGTGCCTTTCTTCAATCGCACACGGAATACACGGATTGAACAGATTTGGCACGGATTTCCTTTGCGAACTTCGTGCATTCTTCGTGTTCTTCGTGGTTGTTCTTTCACCACAAAGCGCGCAAAGTTTTTTCACAAAGGACACAAAGAAGAATTGCACACGGAAGACACAGATTGAACGGGTTTGGCACAGATGGCGGAGTGTGGAGGGGCGAAAAATGTTTCGCCCTTACAGAGCGGGGAGTGAAAGTTGTTTTCGTGTTTATCCGTTGAATCCGTCTTATCAGTGTGCCTTTCTTCAATCGCACACGGAACACACAGATTGAACAGATTTGGCACGGATTTTTTTGAAGAAAGAAATCGGTGAGAACCCGTTGAATCCGTTTCATCGGTGTTCCGACTTAAACCGCAGATTTCATTCCTGACGCGCTAAACTGCTTGTGCAAGGTGTGTAACTGGGTTTCGGTCAAGCGATAAGGAAGCCACTCGTTTTGATGAACGGCACCAAGTTTCTCGTAAAAGTCAATCGCTAGTTGATTCCAATTCAACACTTGCCATTCCATTCGTCCGCACCCGCGTTCAACGGCAAGCGCAATTAAAAATTTGAACAACCCAAATCCTACCTTCTGCTTGCGGAATGATGGCAAAACGAAAATATCTTCCAAATACAAAGTCGGTTTTGCGAGAAAACTTGAATAAGTCTCAAAGATAATCGCGTAGCCAACAGGCTGTTCGTTCAAAAAGGCAAGATAGGCTTCAAACTTTGGGCGTTCTGAAAAGGCATCACGCTCCAAGCGGGCTTTGGCGGCAAGGTCGGGCGGCGGGAGATGTTCGTAATCGGCAAACGCAACAATGAGCGAGAAAAAGGCTTCGAAATCTCTTTCCGAAAGTTTTTTGATGGATAGCGACATTTGAAAGTTTAGTTGATTTGAAAAATCAAAAACGACGAGAACCAGTGAAGATTCGCGCCGTTTTTGGAAGGTAAAAACACCATCCGCTCCTTTTGTGAAGGAAACAAATGAAAGGCAATGCGTTAGGCTTTAATGCGATAGCCAACGCCTTTGATGGTTTCAAGATTTTCTTGTCCGAACTCGCCCAAGCGTTGACGAATTTTGCAGATATGAACATCAACTGTGCGGTCGGTTACATACACGCTTTCGCCCCAGATGCGACGAAGCAAAATTTCTCGCGAGAAAACTTTGCCTTTGTTCGCAACAAGAAGCCACAATAGTTCAAACTCTTTACGTGGTAAGAAAATCTCTTTGCCTTTCAAGAGAACGGTGTGCGTTTGGCGATTCACGACAAGGTCGCCGAGTTTAATTTCAATCGCATTTTCTTCAGCAGAGTCTGTTTCTAAATTGCCGTTGCGCTTCAAGACGTTGCGAAGTCGAGCCGAAAGCACGCGATTGCTCACGGATTTGTGGATGTAATCATCAGCCCCGACTTCTAAACCTGCCGCTTCATCAGAATCGGCGCGTTTGCGCGTGAGCATGATAATTGGAAGATGTTTAAATTCAGGGAGGTTGCGGAGTTCACGGCAAAGTTCAAGTCCGATGGGTTGTCCGCGCATAAAATCAACGATAACAGCGGTTGGTTTTGTACTGATTTTGGACATCACTTCCGATGCATTTTGCGCCCAAACTACGCTGTATCCTTCTTTCTCAAGCGTTGCGCGAAGCCAATTTACATACTGAAAATCGTCATCGCCAATTAAAATCGTTTTTGTTTTAGAATTCTGCATATAGAGTAAGTTTTGGTTGTAGTGGTGTTACAAGTTTGAATCAATGTTTTCGTGCAACCAAAGAACAGAAATTCTGAAACAACATGGCGAAGATGTGGACAAAACGATGATTACCGAGAGACTTAATCGTTTTAGCCACGTGATTTTGGCGACTTAGCGCAATCAGATTAGGTTTCATTCAAAAGGTTCAGTTTGAATGTTTGTGTTGGTGCAAGATTGCAGTTATCCATTCCTTCCTTTGAGGCTCTGCTGACTGGAGAGCCAATGCGCTACTTTGCTGACTGGAAAATAGACGCATTTTCAGTATTCGTGCCAATGCTGTATTGGCGATGAGCGTGGCATTGCGCTTGACCGATGCAAAGATAGCAAAGGACAGGTAATATTTCCAAAGTGTTGGGCATATTTTTGCGCAACCGAGTCAAAAATTTTGAGCCAAGTGGCGAATTTTGAGAAATTTCGCCTAAAATGACACGCTGAACTCGGCGCGTATGCCGTCAGGAAGCAGAAAACCCGCGCAATGTTCAGGGAGAAAATAGAGCGAGGTTTCAAGTTCAACATCTTTGGAAAAGCCATTGGCTTCATTGAACGTGTTGATGCCGCGCACTGCGTTAATCATGCTAAGCACGCGATTGATGCCCATTGCGGCAAGCATGTAGTAGATGGATTGATAGGCTTTATCGCTTTGGATTCGTAAGTCTCGGAATTGTCGGCGGTCAGCGTCGCTCTGCCATTGCCAGAAGTGCGTTTGCGGATTGTAGAGTCTGCCAAAATCGCGATTGCGGAGCCGTTCAGCGTTGAACTCATTGATGCTGTTGAAGGCGGAAATGTCGCGCCAAAATTGTTCGTCTTTATCGCCCGAAACGCCCGCGTGGGTGCGTGCGAACACTTTGTAGTCAGATTCAAAGCTCGAGCCACGAATATATTGCGTGCCAATGCCCAACAGCATAGCGACTTCTGCACCCAAAAAGTATCGCCCCGATTCAAAATTGCCTGCATACACTTCGCCCATTCCTGGAAGCAAAAACGAAAGTGCCGCACCCAAAAAAACAGACTTGGGTTGAACGGCTGATTGACTCAAAGACCGATTCAAAGGCATAGGAGCCAAGTGCGGCTCTGAACGCGATTGAGAAAAAATTGGAATGTTTGAAAAAGCCAATAAAAGGGATAAATAGACAAATCGCATTGCCGTTCAAATTGAATTAAAAACGAAGTTACGAAACGTGCTTGGGCTTGAAAGGGCAACACTGCGCACCGTTGTTATTCTCCAATCCACTCGGTTAATTTTTTCTCGTATTCGGAGACAAGGCGCGTGGCACGGCTCTTGGAGCGCGATTCAGCGTTGATATGGAAAATATCGCGTTCACGGTCAGGCAAAAGCAAAAGCGAGGTTTCGTTGTCGTAAATGATTTTCACGCCGTCAATCAAAATGCGGTAATTGCCTGCGGTATCTTCCATGATTTTGCGCATCATTTTGCCCTTCAAATCGCGCGGACAAGCCACATTGCGCTTGATAAGGAAATATCGTTCAGGGTAGCGTGCGTCCAGTTCCGCAATGCGCGTTTTCGATTTCGCAATCAGTTCGAGGATTTTAACAGCCGAGAACATGCCGTCAACGGCGAATAGAAACTTTGGGAAAATAAATCCGCCCTTAGTGCCGCCCACAAAGTCAATTTCAGGGTCAGAAAGCACGACGCGCATTAAATCCAAATGGTTATCGCCGGTTCGAATAACCGTTACATTGCGCTCACGGCAAATATCATCGATTTGTTGTGAGGCTGTAATAGGAACGGCGATTTTCTTTGTTTCAGGGTGCGTTTCAAGGTAAAGCAAAGTTACAAGTGTAAGCAACCGCTGATGCTCTAAAAATTTGCCGCGTTCATCGACAACGAAAATTCGCTCCGCGCCGCCATCAAGCATAAAGCCAATATCATAGCCAAGTTGCAGAACCACGCCTGAAAGTTTATCGGCGGCTTCAAAAAATTCTTCTGCGCTTCGAGTAAATCGCGAAGAATCCAAATAAGCATTCAGCGAAATGATGTCGAGCCCCAGACTGCCGATAATGCTTGGAAAGAGCGTTGCTGCGGCACCATTGGAGTAATCAATCGCCACGCGAAGTCGCGCTTTGCGAATAATATCAGCATCAATGTTGTTGAGAAAGGCATCGGTGTAACTTTCGAGCGTGCGTTCAGGGAAGTTCAGATTGCCGACGTTTTCGTAACTGGCTCTGCGATAATCTTCGCCGAAGAAGGTGCGCTCGACACTTTTGGATTTTGCGACGGAGAGGTCTTGTCCGCCTTTGTCAAAGAAGATGATGTCGCACAAGCGTTTGTCAAAAGGGGATTTGCGTATATGCACGCCGCCCATTTCCGTGCCGTTTTTGAGGCGATGGCGTGCAATCGGAATCGGAGTGGCTTGCAAGTCATTGACCGCAATGCCAGCAGAAAGCAAGCCTGAAATCAAGGCACGGTTAATCATGCGTGAAACTTTATCGACATCTCGGCTGACCGTTACGGTTGAGCCTTCGGGAAGAATCGTGCCGTAAGCCGCACCAAGTTTCGCCGCAAATTCCGGGTTGATTTCAATGTTTGCTAAGCCTGTGATACGAGAGCCTGCAAAAAGTTCGCGTGTCCAACGTGATTCCCAAATCAAACTTTGAGTTAAAATTGCTCCGGCTTCAATATCCTTTTCAGGCCAGATTTTGATGTTGGAGCGAATCGAAGCCCCATTACCAACTGTGCATTTATCGGCAATAAAAACCTGCTCATCAATTTTAACTTCATCGCCGATTTTGACATTTGCACAAATGACCGCAAGCGTGATTTTGCACCCATTGCCAATGCGTGTGTTTTCCCAAACAACCGTCTTATCCAACCGAGAGCCTTCGCCAATGTGGACATTGTCGCCAACCACCGAATTGTGAATCACTGCGCCGTCGCCAACTTTGCAATTCTTACCAATCAAGACTGAACCTGAAAGTTTGCATTTGGTAAGGTCGACTTTGGCGGTTTTATGGGCGTAAATGCCCGTGCCGAGTTTTTCATAACCATCGTAGAAATCAATGTTGACGCGCCCGTGCAGGCAGTCAAGATGCGCTTCTTGATACTCGGCAAGTGTGCCGACATCGCGCCAATAGCCATCGGCAATGTAGCCGTAAAGCCCCAAGTTCTCGCGAAGCATTCTCGGAAACAAATCTTTGGAAAAGTCATACTCTTCGCGAAATGGAATCAAGTCCATGACCTCGCGCTCTAAAATGTAAATGCCTGTGTTAATCGTATCGCTGAAGACTTCGCCCCACGAAGGTTTTTCAAGGAAGCGTGTAACCTTGCCATCTTTTTCTGTAATCACGACCCCGAATTGAAGGGGATTTTTAACGCGCGTCAAGACCATTGTAGCTTTTGCGCCACGCTCTTGATGAAAGGCAACGGCTTTTGCCAAATCAAAGTCGGTCAGCACATCGCCGCTAATCACGATGAAGCGTCCGTCAATAAAATCATATGCATTGCGCACGCTTCCTGCCGTGCCGTAATCGGCGTCGGCTTGAATGTAGTTCATCTTGAAGCCAAACTTCTTGCCATCGCCGAAGTAGTTTCGGATATGTTCAGGTTGATAGTAAAGAAGCGATGTGATTTCCTTAACGCCGTAGTTTTTGAGCAGGTTGGCGATGTGGTGCATCATTGGGCGGTTCATCATTGGCACAATCGGCTTGGGAATGTTGATGGTCAGTGGGCGCAAGCGCGTGCCGAATCCACCTGCCATTAAAATTGCTTTGCGAATTCCAGAATCTTTGAAGTCCGACATTGGCGAAAATGTTAGCAAGTTGGTGAGAACTGTTATAGCAAAATACGCATTTGCACCGAATCGTAAAGTGCATAGCATATCAACCTGAACGATGTTGAAAGGAAACGAGAGGAGAATTGAAAAAACAATCTTGCGTGAGTGGTCAGGAAGCCATCACGCAAGCATAGTTAGAAGCAACGAAGCAACAGTAGAGATGAGCCTGTGAAGTTAACTCGTCACTTTTTTGAAAAACGTAATTACGCCGTCTAAAACAGTTGCAGGAATTTTTGAGACAATGCGCACCGCCTCGTAGGCATCATCAATCGCGGGAGGCGTGCCGAAGGTTGAAGCCAATCCATCGCCGTAGCCGTAGCGTTCTCCGTTTGGATTTTTTACCAAATTTCCTGTCATCGTTCTTGACACAGTAGATGCGCCTTCGACTTTCGGGGCAGGCTTTGCAACCGCAGGTGCAGTCGCAGGTTTTGCGGCGACAGGTTCAGTTGCAGGCGTTTCAGCAGGCGCGTCGGCTTTTGATTCAGAAGCGGCAGCGGCTTTGGCTTGCTGTTCAGCAAGCTTCTTTTGCATCATCGGGGAAAGTTTCTTTGGCTCTGCCATAATTCAAATCTCCGGTTTGAACAGCGTTAAAAGGTGATTACTGCTTTGCTCAAAGTTACACCGAGCCAAAAGGTTTTCAAACTTCAGTTCCAGTTGGCTTGGACGATTTAGCCTTTTTTGGCAAAGGAACGTCTTTCAACTGAAAACAGTATAATTGCACGACTGAATTTGAACAATCCAACGAATGAATCCAAATCACGACGCTCCTTCAACAGAAGCACTTCGCATTGAGAGCGAAAAACTCTCGCTCACCAGATTACTTTCAAGAATTTCACAAGCGAATAGGTTTGATTCGCTGTTTCAACTCCTTCAAACTTCAACAAGAAAACTTACAATTTCAGGACTTCACGGCTCGCTCTCGTCATTTGTGATTGCAGAAATGTTCAACCGTGAAAGCACGCCGATGCTTTTGGTATGCAACGATGAAGAGATTGAACGATACGAAAACGACCTTCCAATTCTCTTGGGAAAGAAAACGCTGATTGATTTTACTGCAGAACCCGCGCTTGCACTTTCCGCATTGCTTTCTCACGAAAAGAAGTTGATTGTTAGCACGCCTGCTGAATTGTGCCGAAAAGTCTTACCGAAAACACTTTCTCAAACAAGAAAACTTACAATCAAACAAGGCGAACGTATTGGCTACGCACGCTTAGAGGAATTTCTCGTGCAGAACGGCTTTACGCGCAAAGAGTTCATTGAGGAAGAAGGCGACTATGCGATTCGCGGCTCTATTGTCGATGTGTTCTCGTTTGATGCGTTTGACCCTGTGCGCATTGAATTTTTCGGCGATGAAATCGACTCCATTCGCACAATCGATATAGCCTCGCAACTTTCCAAAGAGAAAATTTCTGAAACGGAACTCGTTGCCAATCTTGCGCAATCCTTGCCTGAATCCGAATCGCTCTTGGATTACCTTCGCCCCGAAAGCCTTGTCGTTACTGATAATGCCGCCGATTACGGTGCCGATGTTGAATCATCTGAATTTTTCAAGAGAGAAGAAATCACGCGAAAACTTGAAGCGTTCCGACAAGTTGAAATTCAAAAAATCGGCAAAGGCGAAATTGACTTCGGCTCACGCTCTCAACAAAAATTCAACTCGAACTTTTCAGAATTTGGAAAAGCCATTCAGCGCGATGTGGCGCGTGGATTGAGCGTTGTGTTTGCCTCAACCTCGCAAAAAGAGGCAAAAGAAATTATCGAGTTCTTGGAAGTTGAAACCGAAAAAGACACAGAGCAGGAAAACGACACAAAAGAACTTGTGCTGAACACCGTTGCCGAAAATTTCTACGAGGGCTTCGTCTTTGAAGGCATTTCGCTTTACACGGAATCCGATGTGTTCGGAAAACTACATTCACGCAAGCGGCACAAGAAACGCAAGCGTCGACAAATTTCGCTTCGTGAACTGCGTGCGCTCAAAGTCGGCGACTACATCGTGCATGAAGATTATGGCATCGGCGTTTTTATGGGCATGGAGCGCATTTCAGCAGGCAACGCTGAACAAGAAGCTGTGCTGATTCAATACGATAAAGGCGATAACCTTTATGTGAATGTTCAAAATTTGCATTTGCTCTCGAAGTATTCTTCTGCCGAGGGCGCAAAGCCAACGCTTTCAAGATTAGGTTCAGAGAAGTGGAACGCGCAAAAAGAAAAAATCAAAAAGCGGCTCAAAGATATTGCGCGGAACTTGATTCAACTTTACGCCAAGCGCAAAGCAACAAAAGGCTTCGCACATAAGCCCGATAGCATTTGGCAACGCGAGTTCGAAGCCGCATTCATCTTTGATGAAACGCCCGACCAACTTGCCGCCATTGAAGCCGTCAAAGCCGATATGATGTCGGAGTCGCCAATGGATAGGCTCATCTGCGGCGATGCAGGCTTTGGAAAAACCGAAGTCGCCATGCGTGCCGCCTTCAAAGCCGTTGAATCGGGCAAGCAAGTCGCTGTGCTTGTACCGACAACCATTCTCGCACATCAGCACTTCAACAGTTTCAAGTTGCGCTTTCAAAATTTCCCCGTGCGAATTGAAGTGCTTTCAAGATTTCTCTCGCCAAAAGAAGCCAAACGCATTGCCGCCGACATCAAAGCAGGACAAGTCGACATCGTCATCGGCACGCACCGCTTGATTTCAAAAGACATCGAGTTCAAAGATTTAGGCTTGTTTATTATTGATGAAGAACAGCACTTTGGCGTTGCCGCAAAAGAAAAACTGCGCGAGCAATTTCCGACCGTCGACACGCTGATTCTCACTGCCACGCCGATTCCACGCACCTTGCAATTTTCAATGATGGGCGCACGCGACCTTTCTATCATTTCCACGCCGCCGAAAAATCGACAACCGATTGAAACAATCGTTCACGAATATGATGAAGACATTTTGCAAGAAGCCATCACACGCGAATTGGGACGAGGCGGACAGGTCTTCGTTCTCAACAATCGCATCAATTCACTTGACGCAATGTTCGATACGGTCAGACGCCTTGTGCCAAAAGCCCGCATCGGAATTGCGCACGGACAAATGCCCACAAAAGAACTCGAGCAAGTCATGCTCGACTTTCTGCAAAAAGAACTCAATGTGTTGATTTGCACGACGATTATTGAATCGGGATTAGATATTTCCAATGTCAATACGATTATCATCAATCGCGCCGATATGTTTGGGCTGTCGGACTTGTATCAACTGCGAGGGCGTGTTGGGCGAAGCGACCGAAAAGCCTATTGCTATCTTTTTACGCCGCCGCCTTCAACGCTCACACAGGATGCGCTTCAACGCCTTGCAACGATTGAAGAATTCACCGAACTCGGCTCGGGCTTCAATGTCGCCTTGCGCGATTTAGACATTCGCGGCGCAGGCAATTTGCTCGGCGCAGAGCAATCAGGTTTCGTCTATGACTTGGGGTTTGATTTGTATCAAAAAATTCTCGAAGAAGCCGTCGCCGAAATCAAATCAACGGAATTTCAAAACCTCTTCAAGGAAACAGAGAAACAAAAAGAAACAGGCGGAAAGCCATGCGAAGTGACCTTTTTCTTCAACGCGCTGATTCCAAGTTTCTATGTGGAATCGGCATCAGAACGCTTCGCGCTCTACGAAAAACTGTCCAAAGCCACAACGCACGAAGAGATTGAGCATTTCAAGCACGAACTCGAAGACCGATTCGGCAAACTGCCCGATGATGTTAAGAACCTTATCGCCGTTGCTCGCTTGCGAATTGAAGCCACGAAACTTTCGCTTTCACGGATAGAAATCGCTGAAAAGAAATGCGTTTTTATTTTCCCCGATGGCGATTCCAACAAGAATTTTTACCAGAGCGAAACCTTCGGAAAAATCCTCGATGCGATTCAATCGAGCGAGATGAAAAAGTATCAACCGATTTTCAAAAACGAGAAGCGATTAAAACTCGACATCACCTTTGAACAGAGTTACAAAGAGTCCCCTGAACTGGCTATCAAAGCCGTGAGCGATATTTTGGGCTTAATGCTGAAATAAATTGCGTGTAACTTCACGGCATTATGAGCCAAACACAATTCCAAATGAAAGTTTTTCTTGCGCTCTTTTGCTTCTTTCTTGCGATGGTCAAAGAAGGCATATCGCAACCGATTGAAACTGCCAAAGGCGTTTTGATGGTCAAGTTCAAATCAAGTGATGCACTTCGTGGAAAAAATCCAACAAGTGTGCTAAAAAACATTCACGATGAAATTCGCCTTGCGCCTCTGTGGACGGAATCGCATCAACACGCGTTTCAGAAAGTTCTGACGCGCAACGCACCAAGTCAGATTGAATCAAGAAGCCTTGAATCCATCTCGCGCATCTACACGCTTACTTTCCCTGAACACTTTGATGAAACGCTGATGATTGCACGGCTTCAAAAACTTGACCTCTTCGAGTGGATTGAGCCGAAATACATTCGCCAAACGCACGCAATTCCAAACGACCCGCTCATCGGCACGTCGTTCTCATCACAAAATTATCTCGATTATCATCGGCTATTTCAAGCGTGGGATATTTCGCAAGGCAGTCGTGATGTGATTATCGCCATCATTGATAGCGGCGTTGATTACCTACACCCCGACCTTGCAAACAAGATGTGGATAAACACAGGCGAAATTCCGAACAACGCTCTCGATGATGATGGCAACGGTTTCATTGATGATGTAATCGGTTGGGATTTTTGGCAAGAAGGTTCGATTGCAAACCCTGTTCAAGACAATGACCCGCGTGGAGAGTTTTTCGTTCACGGCACGCACGTGGCGGGCATTGCAGCCGCCGCAACGAACAACGGCATTGGCATTGCTGGCATTGGCTACAACTGCCGATACATGAATCTCAAAGCCGGTGGCACACAAGCACAGCCCACAGCTATTGGCTTCGGCTTTGAAGCGTTGCTTTATGCTGTGGCAAACGGCGCGCAAGTTGCGAATTGCAGTTGGGGCGCAAGCGGCTTTTCATCGTTTGAAAATGAAGTCGTCAATTTCGCAACCGCACAAGGCGTCGTGGTGATTGCATCAGCAGGAAACAGTGGTGGCACAACCGCAGAAACAGAGCCTGTCTATCCAGCGGCATATCAAAATGTGCTGTCTGTTGGGGCAGTCAATCATTTTGGTGGACTTATCAATCAGCGTGCGTCGTTTTCAAGTTACGGCACAACGCTCGATGTGCTGACTGCGGGCAACGGCGTGTTAAGCACGGTCTTTCAAGGCGAATACGGATTGCTCACAGGCACGTCAATGTCTGCGCCGATTGCGGCAGGTGTAGCGGGGCTGTTGAAATCGCTTCGTCCAACTTGGTCGGCGGCGCGAATACGCTTACAACTTCGTGCAACCGCAGAGCCGTTGGACGCGCTCAATCCTACCAACGCCAATCTCTTGGGCAAAGGTCGACTCAACGCCTTTCAAGCCTTAACGCGCACGACACCCGGAATAGAAGTGGTTCAGTATGATTACGAAGGCGCAACGCAATCGCTTGCGATTACGCTTGTCAATCACAATGCGCCAACTTCAAACTCCCTTTCGTTTGAACTGCAATCGCTCAACGGCGGCGTGAGCTTGACCAATCCGTTTCAATCATCACAACGCTTGAACACAGGCGATACACTGCGATTAACGTTTCGGCTCACGATTCGCACGCCTGATAGCGCACCACGCTTGCTCAAACTTTCGTTCAGCGATGCCGTTGCAGGCTACAATGATTTCGCCGTGCTTCGCGTCTCTAATTCAAGTTGGGAATTTCTTTCGTCGGTTTCTACTCGCGCACGTGCGATGAGCCTTGCAAGTGATCAATCGATGTGGATTGTCGGCGAGAGTGGCAAAGTCTTTCGCTCGCGGAACGGCGGCGTGTCGTTTGAACGATGTGTTTCGCCAACGGTTCAAAATCTTGATGCGGTTTCAGCGATAGATTCTTTAACGGCGATTGTCGGCGAAGGCGAGAGCGCAAGTTCAGGCAGAATTGCCGCACGATTGTTCAAAACCGTTGATGGCGGAAGAAGTTGGAGCGTGGTCTATCAAGGCGAATTAGGGGCGTGGTGGAACGGCATTGCGATGATAAGCCGCAATACAGGCTACGCAATGAGCGACGCGCCACAAAATCAAGCACGCTTTCTTGTCGTTAAAACCAACGATGGCGGCGAGACTTGGAACGCACTGCCCAACGCACCTATCAGCAACGGCGACTTCGGTTGGACGCGCTCAATTTATTTCGTAAATGCTCTTGTTGGATTCTTTGGAGGCGCATCAAACGGCAATCTCTACAAAACCTTTGACGGCGGCGCAACTTGGCAAGTAGAATCAACAGGCGGCGGATATGTCGGCAGTGTGTTTTTTTACGATGAAGAAACAGGCTTGCGCGTCTCCAACAATCAACCTCACTTGCGGCGATTTTCCGAAGGCACATGGCGCGACATTGCAAGCATGAACACTCCGCTTGAAGCGGCAACAGGAATCCCCGCAACTTCTCGCGCTTGGGTTGCAGGAAATCAAACCGTCTGGAACTCAACCGATGGCGGAAAAACTTTCCGCGAAGAATCTCTCCCGATTGAAGGCAACGATAAACTCATTCAACTGCTTGCAAGAAAAGAAGGGAACAATGCGATAGCGTTTGCTCTGACCGAAGGCGGACAACTCTTCACGCAAATAACTGATTTAGAAAGCGGACAACCCCCTTCTTCAGAGCGACCAATTTGTGAACTCTCTCAAAACTATCCCAATCCGTTCAATTCTGTTACGGCGATTGAGTATCGCATCTTTGAGACGGGCTTTGTCTCGCTTAAAGTGTATGATGTCTTGGGCAGGGAAGTTGCAACGCTTGTGAGCGGAGTTCAACGTGCGGGCGGTTATACTGTGAAATACAACGCAACTGAATTATCAAGCGGTATGTATTTCTATCGGCTTCAAGTAGGACGCGCATCGGCAACGAAGGCAATGATTCTCGTGAAGTAAAGGCGTGTATGACTTGAATCTGAAACGATTTTTCACCTTGCACAGAATCCTTTGCGCAATGAAATGAAAAACACATTACGACCATCGTTTTTGAATCCACTCCTCAACGATTAGATTGTAATTCATTTTTTGTAGTTCATTTTTCAAAAAACTAAACATAAATGCTATGCATGTAGAATACCACAAGTGGTATAGCCACCGACTCCATCGCGATATGGAGCTTATGATTTTCGGACACACAGGCGCGCCGACCATTGTTTTTCCAACCTCATATGCGCGCTTCTATGAATGGAAAGATTTTCACATGATTGATACGATTGCCGACAAAATTGACGGCGGATACTTACAACTTTATTGTGTCGATGGTATTTGGTCAGAGACTTGGTATAACTACGGGATTCACCCTAACGCAAGAATGCAACGCCATAATGCATGGGAGCAATACATGATTCACGAAGTCTATCCGCTCATTCGACACAAAAATCACAATCACTTCACGATTCTTACAGGCACCAGTTTTGGCGCGTTTATTGCCACACTTTTTGCGCTTAAACATCCTTGGCACGCCAATAAACTCGTTGCGATGTCGGGCGGATACAGCACGAAAGGATTTTTAGATGGCTACTACGACAATGATGTGTATTTCAACTCTCCGCTTGACTTTGTGCCGAACCTTCACGACCACCACATTCTCGAGCGCATGCGTGCCATTGATATTAAACTGATTACTAGCACTTGGGATATTCCCACCTGCCGCGAAACGACAAAAGAACTTTCCACAAAGTTGTGGGATAAAGGCGTGTGGAATCAATGCGACGTGTGGAACGACGCACAGCACGACTGGCCTGATTGGCGCAGAATGATTCGCGTCTATCTCTAATCTTTTCGCCGACCTTGACGCACAAACCTGTATCAGAACGCCGTAAGGGAATTATCGTTTGCACTTGGGAGGGCATCTTTGCTAATCCTTACATCATCATCACCGATACGACTTACCTTACGGCGTTTGCGGTCATTCTTTCTGCCTCGAACCCTGTTATCGCGTTCATCGGGGGCATTGGGTTTTTAGTGCGGATATTTCAACTCTTGGGTGCGTATCTCGTGGAGCATTACGGCAATCGTAAACGCTTTGCGGTCTTGACAGGAATCGGTGCACGTCTGACTTGGCTCTTCGTTGTGGCGACAGGCATAATTTGGCACGGCAATGCAGACGTGATTCTGCTTGTCTTTACAGGCGTTACATTCGTGGCGAAAATTTTTGAAACGATGCTTGGCATGGGGTGGATGTCATGGGCAACCGATTTAATCCCGAATCGATTGCGCGGCAAATACTTCGGCTTTCGTCTTTCAATCATGGCAGTGGTAAATGTGATAACGACCTACGCGATTGGCTTTATGCTTGACCTGTTCAAATCATTTGGGAATGAAGCCGATGGTTATCTCGTGATGCTTGTGATTGCGTCCTTGTGCGGATTGATTACGATTCTGCTGTTTCAAAAGCAATATGAGCCGCCGTTTCACCCTGCGCCCGACCGCAAGTTTCAGCGTGATGTATGGCTACCGCTTCAAGATGAGCAGTTCCGCCCTGTTATCATTTTCAATTTGCTTTGGGCGATAGCACAAGGCGTTGCGCTTGTGTTTTTTACAGTGCAGATGATTAGCGTTTTGCAGATGTCGTTCACGCAAATAGCACTCTTCAACATTATTGTAACGGTTGGGCGTGTGGCACTCAATCCGTTTTGGGGGAAATTCACGCAACGCTTTGGCTCGAGCACCACGCTCAAAATTTGCGGCACGCTTATTACGCTCAACCCAATTCTTTGGCTTTTTGCTACGCCCGATAACCTCTTGCCTGTTTGGCTCGACGCTATCAACAGCGCAGTGGCATGGACAGGCTTCGACCTCGCCTCAATGAACATTCAATTCACCGATAGCAAACCGAAAGGACGCGCTTACTACTTCGCATGGGTAGGCATTTCAAGCGGCTTAGGATTTTTCGTGTCAGGATTGATTGGCGGACAACTGGCAGACTTCTTTCAACCCATTTCCCTGCAAACGCCTGTGAATGTAATTGTTGGAAATCATTGGATTTTTCTTATCTCGTTTGTGCTTCGTGTGGTGAGCCTTGTGGTGTTTTGGAAACTGCGACCCGATACACCCGTGCTGAAATCGCTCGGCTTGAAAATAATGAGTAATGAGTAACGAGTAATGAAGAATGATAGTGTCATTTCACTCTGACTACTGGCGCAAATTCTCCGTTAATCCGTGCCAAATCTGTTCAATCCGTGTCTTCCGTGTGCGATTGAAGAAAGGCACACTGATGAGACGGATTCAACGGATAAACACGGAAACAACTTTCACTCATCGCTCTGTAAGGGCAAAACATTTTTGTCCCTCCACACTCCGCCATCTGTGCAAACTGTGTTACCAGTGTGCTATTTTCTTGAGTCGTACTTTCAACACTTTGGCAATGCAAAAACTGCAAGAGAAACTGCAAGAAGCAAAAGCGTGGATTCAATCGCACATTACGACTCATGAAAACACAATCGCACTAACGCTGGGTTCAGGATTAGGAAACTTCGCCGGGCACGTGGAAAACCCAATAGCGATTGATACCAAAGCGATTCCATACTTTCCAACGCCAAGCGTTGCAGGGCATCACGGCAAACTCATTTTCGGAACAATAAAATCCAAGCCTGTTGTGCTCTTGAAAGGGCGCGTTCATCTTTACGAAGGACGTAGCGTTGAAGAAGTTACTTTTTATGTTCGATTGCTCAACATGCTTGGCATAAAATCCCTCATACTCACTAATGCGGCGGGCGGCGTAAATCCGCTGTTTGAAGCAGGAGAACTGTGTTTGATTGTTGATGTCATAAACTTAATGTTCACACCGAACTCTGACGCTTCAACTTCTTTTGTTGCCCACGAGCCTTTATTTGACAAGGAGTTACAGCAGGTTGCAAGAGATTCTGCATGTGCATGTGGCATTTTGTTGCGGGAAGGTGTCTATGCAGGCGTGCTGGGACCTTCCTACGAAACACGTGCCGAAATCCGAATGCTTCAAACATTAAGAGCCGATTTGGTAGGCATGTCTACTGTGCTTGAAGCCATAACAGCAAAACAACTGGGAATGAGAGTGTTGGGAATTTCACTGGTTACCAACAAAGCGGCAGGACTTGCCAATGAAGTGCTGTCTCACGATGAGGTGCAAGCAGTGGCTCAACGCGCACAAAAGGAATTTTCAACGCTGATTGAACACATTGTTACAAAAGCCACTACGAACTGATATGCGCTTGGAGCACGTGAGCATCACTTGTTGGAAGTTGGCACGCATAATCAACACAAACGAAAGCCTTAGGTTTATCGACAATTAGCGTGTTCAAAAAGTCTAAATGCGTTGCCGCTTCAGGCGAAGCATGAAGCAAGATTTTGTTCGGGATGAATTTTTCATAAATCACTTTGCGAAGGCTCTTCATTTCAGGCATTTCGAGCGGTCCTGCCAAAATAATTTGCTTCGGTTTTTGAAGATAGAACGACAGTGCCACAAGCATTTGCGGTAAATAAGTTGGGGCTTTTTCAATCAGTTGGCTGAAATAAAGAAGCGTTTTTTCAGCGGAAGTTCGAAAGTCGTGGCGGTCAGTCATTTGCGCAAGGCGAAGCAAGTTCAGAGCGGCAATAGAGTTCGGCGAAGGCTCTGCGCCGTCGTGGTCTTCTTTCATGCGCAAAATCACAGAAGTATCACCTTCCTGTGAATTAAAAAATCCGCCATGCAATTTGTCCTCAAAGAGATTCTGCATGCTTTCCGTCAAGCGAATGGCAATTGTAAGGTATTGCGGATTCAGCGAGGATTCATAAAGGTCTAACAAGGCTTGAACGAAGAAGGCATAGTCGTCGAGTTTGCCGTCAATGCTGGCTTCACCTTGTCGGTATCGGCGCAGTAACCGATGGCTATTTGAATGGTAGAGCGTCTTCAAAATGAAGTCGGTGGCTTTTACGGCGGCGTTGAGGTAAGTCTCATCGCCGAGAACTTGATAGCCTTTGGCGAAGGCAGAAATCATTAAGCCGTTCCAAGCAACGAGAATTTTATCGTCTAAATGTGGTCTTGGGCGTTGCAAGCGTGCATTGAAGAGTTTGGCTTTGGCAGATTGAACAAAGGTTTTAACATCGTGTTCCGACAAATTGAAACGCTTGGCGGCATCTTCGAAGGAATACAGTTGGATTAAGATGTTTTTGTTGGTGAACTCGCCGTGTGGGTCGTTTTGCGCATTGCCATTGGGCTTCACGTTGAAGAGGTAAGAAAAAATCTCGCACTCTTTTTTGCTCAAAAGTGCATCGATTTCCTGTTGTTCCCACACGTAAAATGCGCCTTCGGCTTTGTGGTGGCTCTCGAAGGTTGGCAGGCTATCGGCATCTTCGGCTGAATAGAATCCGCCGTCTTTATCGGTCATGTCACACATCACGTAATTGAAAATGTCGCGGGCAATGTCAGCAAAGAAAGGGTCGCCTGAAAGTTGAAAGGCTTCGAGGTAAGAGACGGCAAGTTGTGCGTTATCGTAGAGCATTTTTTCGAAGTGCGGGACATGCCAGTATCGATCGGTTGAGTATCGTGCAAAACCGCCGCCGCCTTTGCCTTCAAGGCTGATGTGGTCGTGCATGCCGCCCATAGCCATTTTGCGAAGCGTGAAGAACGACATGTCGAGAACGCGCCTATCGCCAGTTCGAGCGTAGTAGTTGTGCAAAAAGTTATGAATCACAGGGCGAGGAAATTTCGGTGCGCCGCCAAATCCGCCCCACTCGGCATCAAATTGATTGGCGAATTGAGAGGCGGCTTTATCAAAGACTTTCGGCGTGAGCGTGACTTTTTCGGCATTATCGAGTTGAGAAGTGTATGATTTTAACTGCGCGACAATGCTCTCGGAAACATTGATAATTGCAGAGCGTTCTTCTTTCCATTTTTGTGCAATCCGTTCTAAAATTGTCTTGAAGCCTGTGCGTCCGTATCGGTCTTCGGGTGGGAAGTAAGTGCCACCGAGAAACGGCTTCAAATCAGGTGTCAGCCAAACTGACATCGGCCAACCGCCGCTTCCTGTCGAGGCTTGCACATAGGTCATATACACTTTATCAAGGTCGGGGCGTTCTTCACGGTCAACTTTGATGGAAACAAAATGCTCGTTCAAAATTTTGGCAACCTCTTCGTTCTCAAAAGATTCTCGTTCCATCACATGACACCAGTGGCAAGTAGAGTAACCAATAGAAAGGAAAATTGGCTTGTCTTCTTTTTGCGCTTTCTCAAAGGCTTCGTTGCCCCACGGATACCAATCGACAGGATTATGCGCATGTTGCAAAAGATACGGGCTTTTCTCGTTGATGAGGCGGTTGGTGAATTTGTGTGTTGCAGACATTTGGCGTGTTTGATTAAAAGTTGATGTTAAGAGTTGAGAGTTACTTTTGTGAGCATATCGTTTATCGCTTTTAACTGTTCACTCTTAGCTCTCAACTGGGTGGATTCTTGAATCGTTCTGAATAACCCTTTTTGTAGGGCGCATCACTGCATCTGAAAATACTTCATAATCGTGTTGAGGTCTTTATCACCGCGACCAGAAAGACAAACGACAAGAGTGTCATCGCGCTTCATGTTCGGCGCAGTTTGAATGGCATAGTGAACAGCGTGTGCTGTTTCAAGCGCACAAATAATGCCTTCGGTGCGTGCAAGCACTTGAAGAGCCTGCATGGCTTCATCGTCGGTTGCTGACTCGTAGCGAACGATTCCTAAATCTTTCAAGTAACTGTGTTCAGGACCTACGCCAGGATAATCCAACCCAGCGGAAATTGAGTGAGCAGGTAGGATTTGACCGTCATCATCTTGCAAGAGATACATCATGGCACCGTGCAAAACGCCAGGCTTGCCTTTGGTGAGCGTTGCGGCGTGGCGTTTGTTCAAGCCTTCGCCTGCGGCTTCAACGCCAACCAGTTGAACTTGATGAGCATCGTTCAAGAACGGATAGAACATGCCCATAGCATTTGAGCCGCCGCCAACACACGCCGTAATGAGCGTTGGAAGTTTGCCTTCGCGCTCGAGAAGTTGCGCACGCGTTTCCGTTCCAATCACGCTTTGAAAATCGCGCACCATCATTGGATAAGGGTGCATGCCAACCACCGAGCCAATGATGTAGAATGTGTCGTCAGGATTCGTGACCCAATCGCGAATAGCGTCGCTGGTTGCGTCTTTGAGTGTTTTGCTTCCTGATGAGACAGGCACAACGGTTGCGCCAAGCAGTTTCATTCGTGCCACGTTCGGCGATTGTCGCGCAATATCTTCTTCGCCCATATACACAAAGCACTCCAAGCCGAAGAGCGCGCAAACCGTAGCGGTTGCAACGCCGTGCTGACCTGCGCCAGTTTCAGCAATAATGCGGCGTTTGCCCATGCGTTTAGCAAGCAAGACTTGTCCAATCGCATTGTTGATTTTGTGTGCGCCTGTGTGGCAAAGGTCTTCGCGCTTCAAGTAGATTTTTGCGCCGCCAAGTGTTTCGGTAAGCCGTTTAGCAAAGTAGAGCGGTGTAGGGCGACCGACAAAGTGCCGCAAGAGGTCATGAAATTCTTGCCAGAACGAAGGGTCGTTTTTGGCGGATAGATATTCGCGCTCTAACTCGTCCGCATTTTTAATGAGCGTTTCGGGAACAAACTTTCCGCCATAGATGCCGAAGTGTCCGCGTGAATCAGGGGCATTGTAGGTTGGCGCATTGGTCATGAAAGCAAGAAACTTTGTTCTGTTAAACTTCTTGTTGGAATTAGAAAACTATCTGCCAAAAAGTTTGCTAAAAATGAGCGTGTCGTGTGCCGTGCCACTGTTGAAGAGATGCCCCATCTTATTCTTTTTGGTTTCAAGATAACTTTTGTTGAGGTCGTTAGGATTGATTTCAAGCGGGACGCGTTCGACAACTTCCAAGCCGTAGCCTTCAAGTCCAACAACTTTTCTTGGATTATTTGTCATGAGGCGCATTTTTTTGATGCCTAAATCGCAGATGATTTGTGCGCCAATGCCGTAGTCGCGCAAATCGGCTTTGAAACCAAGTTTTTCGTTGGCTTCAACAGTATCAAGCCCTTGGTCTTGAAGATTATAGGCTTTGAGTTTGTTGATAAGTCCGATACCTCGTCCTTCTTGCATCATGTAGATGAGTGCGCCGCGCCCTTCACGTTCAATCATAAGCATAGCAGTGGCAAGTTGTTCGCCGCAGTCGCATCGCATCGAGCCGAAAAGGTCGCCCGTTGCACAACTCGAATGCACGCGAATCAGAACTGGTTTGCCATCAGCAACATTGCCTTTGACTAACGCAAGATGATTTTTATCATCAATTAAAGTTTCGTAGGCAATGAGTTTGAACTCGCCGAAATGCGTAGGCAGGCGGACTTCAACGGCGCGTCGCACTAATTTTTCCTTTTGCATTCGGTATGCAACAAGGTCTTTAATTGTAATGAGTTTCAAGCCATATTTTTCTTTGATTTTGATAAGTTCGGGTAGGCGCGCCATAGAGCCATCTTCGGCAAGAATTTCGCAGATAACGCCAACAGGTTTGAAGCCGGCAAGGCGTGCTAAATCGACAGCCGCTTCGGTATGCCCTACGCGCCGCAAGACGCCGCCATCCATGGCGCGCAGTGGAAAAATGTGTCCCGGACGTGCAAGGTCAGAAGGCTTTGTTCGGTCATCTGCCAGTTGTTGGATGGTAACGGCGCGGTCGAAAGCAGAAATCCCTGTCGAAGTGCCAGGCAAGCGCGAATCAACCGAAATCGTGAAAGCCGTCTCGTGAAGCGATGTGTTTTGCGAGACCATCATATCAAGTTCCAAATGCTGGGCGCGCTCACGCGTCATTGGCACGCAAATCAAACCACGTCCAACCTTTGTCATAAAATTGACCATATCGGGCGTAACATTTTGCGCCGCCGTCAAGAAATCGCCTTCGTTTTCTCGGTCTTCATCATCGACAACAATAACCAACTTGCCGTTCTTGATGTCTTCAATGGCTGATTCAATCGAGTCGAAAGGGCTGGTCATAGTGAAGTAGTTAGAATTAAAGAAGTTATCTTCCTAAAACTTCAAGCATTTTTTCGCCAATGTAAGCAGGATTTTCGACAATGTGAATACCGGCTTTTTTCATGGCGGCAAATTTTTCTTGTGCGGTGCCTTTGCCGCCCGAAACGATTGCGCCGGCGTGTCCCATTCGGCGACCGGGCGGTGCGGTGCTTCCTGCAATGAATCCGACCACAGGTTTTTTGAAGTTCTTTTTGATATACGCTACCGCTTCTTCTTCGGCACTGCCGCCGATTTCGCCAATCATCACAAGGGCTTCGGTGTCTTTGTCTTTCGCAAACATCTTAATTGCATCAATAAATTTCGTGCCGATGATTGGGTCGCCGCCAATGCCAACGCAAGTGCTTTGTCCAAGCCCTGCCTTCGTGAGTTGGCTAACGGCTTCGTAGGTCAGCGTGCCGCTTCGTGAAATCAATCCGATGTTGCCTTTCTTGAAAATAAAGCCGGGCATAATGCCAACTTTGGCTTCTTCGGGTGTAATGACGCCGGGACAATTCGGACCGATTAAAATCGCACCCTTTTGCTGAACGAAAGCGTAAGCCTTCATCATATCGGCAATCGGTATGCCTTCGGTAATGCAAATAATGACTTTGATGCCAGCATCGGCGGCTTCCATGATTGCATCGGCGGCGAAGGCGGCAGGCACATAGATGATAGAAGTGTTCGCCCTGATGTTTTTGTTGCGCACCGTTTCAGCCACCGTGTTGAAAATCGGAATCGGACGGTTAAACTTATCTTTCTCATTGCCTTCATACATCATGCCGCCTTTGCCCGGTGTAACGCCCGCAACGAGATAGTCCACGCCGAATTGCTTGCCGTATTCCAGCATTTGCGAAGCATGAAATGTGCCTTCGCTCCCTGTAATGCCTTGCACGACAAGGCGCGTTTCTTTTCCAACTAAAATGCTCATGTTGAACTTCGGTTTATGATTGTGAAAAGTGGTTTTTAGAGTGTAAGATGTTAAGGTAGGTTTTGCACATCGTCTTGGTCTTTGAGCCTGCCGCTTGCTTTCTGCTTTAAGTCTTCGAGACTGATGATATTCACTTCAATTCCATCAATCGTATCTACCACGCGCCTTGCATAGCACGCGTCAAATTGAACGCCAGAAATCGTTGTAAGAACTTTAACCCTGTATGGCTTAAATCCGATACGAGTAAGTTGATGCTCTTTCAAAAAGAGTTCAGGTGTTGCATTGCTCAACCCAAAATCTTGCATGACTTGAACAAGCTTTTGAGCGTTGTCAGGGTTAATCGCCACCCAGAAGTCTATATTAACAACTTCAAAAAATCGCGGAAGTCTTCGGGCAGAATCATCTGGTCCATTTAATCTCTCGGATAAATTTTGCTTGCTTCAAGCGTTCTAATGGCGACAGAGACCACCAGTATTCACGCTGACTTTGTTCGGCTTCTTCAAACGAATTGAAGACTTGAATGGTGAGTTCGATTTGTCGCTTTTTCATCGCAGTGCCTCCACCAGTTTTGATGCGCCAATTAAAGTTGATTCTGCAAACAAATTTCCAACGAGTTGCAAGCCAATCGGCAAGCCTTGCGCGTTGAAGCCAATCGGAACGCTTATCGCAGGCACGCCCGCAAGGTTCATCGGAACGGTGTAAATATCGGCAAGATACATCGTAAGTGGGTCCGTCATTTTTTCGCCAAACTTAAACGGCGGCACAGGCGACGTGGGCGAGACAATTACATCAACTTGCTTGAAGGCATTGAGATAATCTTCGCGAATGAGGCGACGAACTTTCTGCGCCTTGCGGTAATAAGCATCATAATAGCCCGCTGAAAGCACATATGTGCCAAGCATAATGCGCCGTTTGACTTCCTTTCCGAAACCTTCCGAGCGCGATTTGATATACATATCGTTCAAATCCTTGATGCCGTTTGCCCGATAGCCGTAGCGTGCGCCATCGTAACGCGCAAGGTTTGATGAGGCTTCAGCAGTTGCAAGAATGTAGTACGTCGCAAGGGCGTATTCAGAGTGCGGCAGTGAAATATCTACCAGAGTTGCGCCTTGTGATTCAAGCTGTTTCAGCACGCGTTGAATCATCGAGTTGATGTCTCGGTCGAGCGCGTCCGTGAAAAATTCTTTCGGAACGCCGATGCGCAAACCTTTGGCATTAACGGTTGCTTGTGCGTAGGCTTCAATCGGTTTGTTTGAGGAAGTGGAATCCATACAGTCTTCGCCTGCAATCACTTCAAGCGTGAGCGCAGCATCTTCGGCAGTTTTGGCAAGCACGCCGATTTGGTCAAACGATGAGCCGAAAGCCACCAAGCCGTAGCGCGAAACGCGTCCGTAGGTCGGCTTTAATCCAACAACATTGCAGAACGAAGCGGGTTGGCGCACCGAGCCGCCTGTGTCGGAGCCCAGCGCAACAAGGGCTAAATCGCCGCCCACTGCCGCCGCCGAGCCGCCCGAACTTCCGCCCGAAACATACGCTTCATTGATAGGATTTTTGACCGCACCAAACGCCGAGTTTTCGTTGGAACTGCCCATTGCAAATTCATCGAGATTCGTTTTGCCTAAAATCACGGCGTCTTCTGCAAGTAAGCGTTCAACGGCAGTTGCTGTGTAGGTGCTTGTGAAGTTTTCCAAAATCCGTGAGGCGCAGGTGAGTTTTTCGCCTTTGATAGCGATGTTATCCTTGATAGCCATCGGCAGTCCGAACAGTTTTCCAAGCGGCTTACCCGAAGCCAATTTTTCATCTAAGGCTTTGGCGCGTGTGAACGCAGAGTCTCTGAACACAGCAAGGTATGCGTTCAAGTGCGCTTTTTCTTCAATGCGTGAAAGGTATGCGGAAACAACGGATTCAACCGAGATGGATTTGGAAAGGAGTTTATCGCGTAAGTCTCGGTAAGATGAAAAAACAAAGTTACTCACAAAAAATGTGGTTTAAGTTGCAGTTTGAAATATACGAATGTTAACAAGGAATGGGAAATGATGCGTGATG
>Ga0209691_1000535_pt1 | contig 26602 bp, 24 predicted proteins | sample YNPMSBMetaG_FD_187120 | JGI IMG/M metagenome (GOLD analysis project Ga0209691, IMG submission 187120) | Anoxygenic and chlorotrophic microbial mat microbial communities from Yellowstone National Park, USA - YNP MS-B MetaG (SPAdes) (version 2) ... | reverse complement strand
GAGCGTCGCTTCCTGCTGCGGTGCGAATTGGACGCGGCCTTCTTCCATCTCTACGGCATCAGCCGGGACGACGCCGCGTACATCCTCGACACCTTCCCGATCGTCCGCCGCAAGGATGAAGAGCGCTTCGGCGAATACCGCACGCAGCGGGTGATCCTGGAGATATACGACGCCCTGGCCGACGCTGCCCGCACCGGCCAACCGTACCAGACCCGCCTCGACCCACCGCCGGCCGACCCCCGCCTGGCCCACTCGCTACGGGAAGGCAGCAAGCAATAAAAGGACCGGTCTCCCTACAGCCCCAACACGATGGTAAAATAAGAAGAGTCTCGCTAGCGGATGTTCGAGGCGACGTTTTTCTTAACCACTTTGATTGCAATCCGTTGTGGCATTATTCTGGGAACGGGGATGGGACGATGGCCGGGACAGCAAACTTCGTCAACCCACCCATCATCGAACTGGTGATGGGCGTCCAGTTCTCTCCCTTGCCCAAGTTGACGGCTGGCCACTTTGGGCTTTTCTGGAAGGAGTTGGGAGACGACTGGACGGAACCCCAGGATGCCCCGCCGATCGAAGATCAGTTTGAGTTATTCGACAGCCCCCGGTGGCGGATGGCGGCGGACGTGCGGGTGCGGATTGGTCCACTGCCGCTTCCGGGCCGGTTCCTGCTCCGGCACCGGAACGAGGATCGCCTGCTGCAAATCCAGGCAAGTCGGTTCCATCTGAATTGGCGGAAACGGAAGGGGTTCTACCCGAGTTACAAGCAGTTGATCTCCGAGTTCGAGGGCATATTCGCCCGCTTTGCCACGTTCACGGAAAAGACAGGTTTGGGGACGTTGGCCCCGAACCAGTGGGAGTTGACGTACATCGACGCCTTTGCCGCGGGGGAATACTGGAACACTCCCGCCGACTGGGCCACGATCCTGCCGGGTCTGTTTGGTCCGCTGTTCCCGACCGACGGTCTCGGGATTGTCCTCGAACACCGGTCCGCCGAGTGGAGTTACGAAATCCAACCGAAGCGCGGGCGGTTGCACATCGCCGCGGGACCCGGCCGGGTGGAGGGCGCCCAGCAAGACGCTCTTCTCTTGCAGATGACGGCGCGTGGCCCCATCGGTAAGGACGGGGTGGAGACGCTCCGGGCCGGTCTGGATTTGGGGCACGAAGTCGCGGTGGGCGCCTTTCTGCGAGTGGTCTCGGATGATGCCAAGAAGCGTTGGGGGACGCAATCATGAGCACGGTTTTGCGGTCTGCCCGCGGGGCATCGGCATTCACGCAAGACGATTCTTCCCGAAGCCGTGGAAGGGCACCCACGGCTCCCCTGGCGGCTGGTGCATCGGTCTGGTCAAGGGCCGCGGATGACCCCCGACAGGCCTGGAGTCAGGTGATAGACGAACTCCTTCGCATGCGCCTGCTGAAGGACGACTGGGACGGCGAAGGGGCGTTGGCCCCGCATCCGAGCCTGGTCGATGGGGCCATTTCGTTGGCGCGGGACCTCCAGGCCAACGGCACGCCTGCCGCCGATCGTGTCCTGGCAAGCCCCAACGGCACGATTTGCTTCGAGTGGTTTACGCCGCTTGCATACTGGGAGATCGAGGTCATCTCCCCGGTGGAAGCTAAGTTATGTCGGGTGCCGAAGGGCGCGGACGAAGCCATGATCGTCAACTTCTCGGGCAGTCCGTAGGCTCCGGCAAGGGAACACGCCGACGGCAACACAACGGTGTGACCATGAAATCGGAAGCCGATCCCATAACGGATGACGAGTGGCTCCTGCGGCGCGTTCGGGTCGAGATGTTTCGCACGGAAAAAACTCCGCTCATCTCTCCAAAAGCATTCGAGCCGAGAGTCAGCGGGCGAGAACCGGATACCGACGGGATCAGCTTCTACCGGGCGGCTTGTCTGGCCAATCCCGAGGACGTGCTGGCAACTATTGCCCCCCAACGGTGGCAGGAATACGGGATTGTGCGCCTTTCCGTCTCCTTTCTCAAGTCGCTGAAACTCTCCCTCGTCAGCAAGCCGGATGACCGGGTCCGAGGACACGTCGTAATCCCGGAACTCAATGCCAACGATTACGGGAGCGATGAGAAAAAGCGCGTGCTTAAGGCGATCGTGGTGAAACTGGCGGAGCAAGCCAGCAAGGACGAGAACATTGTGCGGCGACCCGGCAGCGAGCAGTAACAGAGCGAAGCTGAGTCACGTTGCCGATGCTCCCGAGCTGGGACGTCTCCTTTGGCCAACGACCGTCATCCATCCAATACATAGTCACGACAACCATGCCGCCTGGCTTCTGCCGCGGGTGCTGGAGCTGACCTATACCGCCTGGGATCTGCAGCCGTTCGCCCGGGATTGCGGCTACGACGGCCCGCCGTTCCGTTGGGACCCGGAGCGTCGCTTCCTGCTGCGGTGCGAGTTAGATGCCGCCTTTTTCCATCTGTACGGGATCAGCCGGGACGATGCCGCGTACATCCTCGACACCTTCCCGATCGTCCGCCGCAAGGATGAAGAGCGCATCGGCGAATACCGCACACAGCGGGTGATCCTGGAGATATACGACGCCCTGGCCGAGTCCGCCCGCACCGGCCAACCGTACCAGACGCGCCTCGACCCACCGCCGGCCGACCCCCGCCTGGCCCACGGCACGACCCTGGGTATCAGAAGCCCTGAACGATCGGTGCCGCCCGGTTGATCAGCGAAAAGCGCAAGGCCATCGATTTGGATCTGATTGTGGCTGCTTTTGCCGCCGTCCGCGAGGGGATGTCCGTCGATTATGTAATCGCCTCTCCGGAGGCCCGTGGCTGAACCTGCAGGAGACCGCCGAGGTGACGTGAGTTGGGACTGCTGCCCGCGACATGGTCCTGAGAAATCCGCAGGGATCCCCAGAGGTAAGCACGTGGCGTGGTAGCGGTGGGGCCAAACGCGGCGTGACCCGGGCAGGCCCCGAACGGGCAAGCAATGACCAGCTTGGCGGAAGTGATGGCCGGTGGTGCAGTCAGCCAGCCACTGGCGTCCGGCAGCACCGCCGCTCCCAAGGAACAGAAGTGACCCTGCGGGGATTCGAACCCCGGTTTTGGCCTTGAAAGGGCCATGTCCTAGGCCTCTAGACGACAGGGTCCTGGAGATGAGTTCGGGCGTCCCTCCTCGAACAGCAAGTGTTGCGGGGGCTGGGATCACCTGACTCCAGTGGGAGGATTACTTTGTCTGCCAGCAAGGTCCTCCGGTGGGTTCCGCCCCAAGTTTGCCCGTAGTCGCTAAGCGCACAGGCTTGTCGCGGTGTTTCTCCTGCTCTTTCCTATACAGGTGAGCAAAGGAGAGGCCCCACTGGAGCAGCTCGCCGTGAGAACTTACAGTTCAACTCGCTATGAAGGCTGACAATTCCTCCACGCAGTGCGGACACACCATTCTTAGGAGGCATTCGCCCTCTCGGCAACCTCTCTGTGCAGAAATTGCAGCTTTCCGACGCATCCGGATCTATCGCCTCTGCCTTCCGGAAACCATACGATCATCTCAGGAAGGAAATAGGTGATCCGCAGCGTGATTCACGGCGAATGCATGGTTACTTTGTCAGCGTACTGGAATCTCTCGCTGGGAGAGCAGCCGGGGTTCTGAGCCCCGTGGACGAGTGGCATTTTCTGAGCCGCCATCGGGACCAGCCGTTCTAATTCGGATGATCCAGGAGCATACTCATCCCGACCCAGGAGAAGGTTACATGGAGCCGATGATTCTTCGCGCCCAGACGGCTGCCGATCTGATGACCCCTGGCCCTGTCTCACTTAGTGCCACGGCGACGGTGGCCCAAGCGGCAGCATTTCTCACCGAACGCGGGTTTGGAGCGGCTGTGGTGATCGACGAAGCCGGCCACCCCATCGGAGTCGTGACCAAGACGGATCTGCTCGTCCACGCCCGGCAACACCGTGGAACGGTGGAACCGGACAATACCCCTGTTACCGAGATCATGACGCCGGCTGTCATTTCCGTCGCACCCGGAACCTCGGTTCGCTCCGTGGTGGAAAAAATCCTCAATCTTCACGTGCATCATCTTTTCGTGGTGGATGAGACGGGGGTGATCGTCGGTGTGATCAGCCCGATTGATATACTCCGGAAACTGGAATGACAGCCGGCACCGCCTGACTTTTCGGTGTCGGGGTGTTATCCCACCTGATGGGCCGGCATTATCCGGGCACATACGAGAGCAAATAAAACACCAATGCCAGACAAATGACCGACAGGAACATCACCAGCCAGGCTTGGAATACCCAACTGTAAACCGGCCGGTAGTCCGGGTACGGATCGGAGGGATAACTATCATCACGATCTACCCTGATATCTTGTGTGATTTTCGGTTCGTTGGATGTTGCTTTTCCCGCCATGGACATTCCCTCCGTGACGTTCCGACTTCACTCGAGGCCCATCGCCCTTATCTGGCTGGGGTCCCCTGGGCAATATCCCCGGTTGCTATCATCTCTGCTATCATCTCCGATCGTCGCTTTCCGGTCCAGGGCAAGTCGTGGCTGGGGAATCTCTTGACTTTGTGACACCACGGCTTCCCGAGTTCGCAACGGCAAAAGACCAGCTTCTGTAAAGCCTCACAGAGTTGGCCCCTATGGGTGGCTCCTGGCACGGTGTTGCCGAGCATGGACGGGATGGGCAGCTCCTGGCAAGATGTCAGCGAGGATGGACTGCTCTTCTCGGGAAAGGGGATGTTGTGCTAATGCTGGAGGGTGAGATCGGAATACGGAAAGAAGAAATCAAGGCGGAATGGTAGAGGGTCGCAACAGGGCCAAACCTTGTAGCAACGAGGCTGTCACGGGGCGAGGAGGAGGTATGGGGAAGCAACGGCGAACCGGGCGGTTGCGCTGGCTTGTGGGAGTGGCACTGCTGCTGGGGACTGCCGGCCTGGGCTGGGCCTGCACCTTTTGCGGGGGTGGGTTACGCAGTCGGCCGACGTGGAGTCAACAGGTGGCCAGCGCCTCCTGGGTGTTTTATGGTTCCCTGGCCAATCCCCGTTTCGATCCCAGGGGTGAAGGTGGGAGTACAGAATTCCATGTCCGTCAGGTGCTCCGTGGAGAAGCCGGTCGAGTTCCTCCCCAGCAGATCATCCTGCCGGTGTATCTGCCGGTTATCGGGAATGCCACACCCCGGGATTACGTGGTGTTGGCTGATTGGCGAGGGGAGCGTTGGGAGGTACGGGGTGGCTTCCCCGCCTCGGAAGCTGCGTTGGCTTATTTGAAAGGGGTGTTGCAGTTGCCGCCACGGGATGTCGTGCTCCGGTGTGCCTACTTCTTCCGACACGTGGATCACCCTGAGGCGGCGGTGGCCGCGGATGCCCTGGCCGAGTTGGGGCGGATCAGTGATGCCGAGTTGTATCTAGCCGCACGCCGAGGAGCTTTTCCAGCAGCCCGATTACGGCAGCTCCTTCGGGATCCCCGGCTTCCCTCAGAGGGGCAGGGCATGTTGGCGTATCTGCTCGGTTTGTGCGGGCAGGTTCCCGACGATGCGGACTTTTTGCGGCAGTTGTGGCAGCAATGGTCGGTTCCTGCCGGGATGGGAACCTTATCCCCACCAGCAAACATCTCGTCCTCGGCGGGTGACAGCCGGGTGGGCAGCGGCATTCTTACGGGTCTGATCCTTCTGGACCCTGTCCAGGGCTGGCAGTGGGCGCGGGAGGTGCTGAGCGATCCGCAACGTCCGTTTTCCCACCGATGGGCTGTGCTGGAAGCGCTCCGGTTCTTGCAGGCGTTCCGTCCTCCCGATCTGGCGACAGGCTCGCCGAGGCCAAAACCGGAAGATGCTGGACTGCGTCAGAATCATCGGGCCGACATCCTGCGTTGTTATGCCCTGCTGGTGCGGCAAGGAGACCTGGCCGATCAGGCGGTGGAAGACCTGCGGCGCTGGGGCTGGTGGGACCTGACTGGCGACATCTTGCGATACTTCGACGCTCCCACGCATCGGGCGCCGATCGTACGCCGGGCCATGGTCCGCTATATGCTGTCCGCACCCGGTTCCGAGTCCCAGAACTTCCTGGCAGACCTCCGGAGACGCGAACCGGAATTGGTTCGCTCGGTCGAAGAGTGGCTCCGGCAATATGAGCCAGTGGGGGGAGCGTCACGCCGCTGAGGGGTGGAGTCCCGGTTTCGGTCTTGGTCCTGCCCCACATCCCTTCGTGTAAGTGTCGCGGCGGACACCGGTGATCAGCGTTTCTGTTCCCGACCGGTCAGGCGGATGCGGTAGAGGCTTTTGCCTGCGGTGATGTAGAGGGTACGCTTGTCGGGTCCGGCCAGGCAGCAGTTGCTCGGTGTTTCCGGAGTGGGGAGGAAGGCGAGTTTTTTCCCTTCTGGGCTGAAGAAGTAGATGCCTCCTTTGTCACCGGCTCCTGCAGCGGCGATGAGGATGCCTTCGGGGGTCACCGTCATGCCGTCGATGCCGTGTTCTGAACCGAAATCGTAGAGCACGCGGCGCGGCCCCAGGGTGCCATCGGGTCGAACCGGATATGCCAAAAGGAGCCGTGGACCCTCGGGCTTGTCCGAATGTTCGGCCACATAGAGCGTCCGCTCATCCGGCGACAGGACCAGGCCGTTCGGCTTGACGGTGTCGTAGGTCAGACGGGTTACTGTCCCATCAGGGTCCACACGATAGACCGATTCGTGGTCCAGTTCCCGCGGTTCATCTCCGACATAGCGGGGATCGGAGAAGTAGATGCGTCCGCGACGGTCCAGGGTCAGATCGTTAGGAGAATTGAAGCGTTTCCCTTGATATCGGTCGGCCAGGGTCCGGACTGTGCCGTCCTTCTCGGTGATGCTCAGGCGGCGTCCTCCCCCGGTGTTGGCACCTTCGCAGGCGATCAGGCGACCTTGAGCGTCGAATTTCAAACCGTTGGAACGACCGCTCGGATCGCGGAACACGGTAGTTTTTCCCGTACGGGGATCGTACTTCATGATGCGGTTGCCGATGTCGGAGAAGTAGATGCAGCCGTCGGGGCCTTCCGTGGGTCCTTCGGTGAAGCTTCCCTCGCTCCAGAGTTTCTCCAGGCGTGCCGACTCTGCGATCGGTCCCGGGAACTGCCAGAACTCATCGAACAAGCCGGCGGCCACGGGCACCGTCTGTTCCGAGAGTTTCTGAGGCGGGTTCTTGCCATCTCCTGTGGGAAGGCGCAGCACGGCCCAATCCCCCAGACGCGGATAAAGCAACGCATTGGTGCCGCGTAGATCGGCCTCTGTAAAAGTATGGCCGCTGTTGATCACCACATAGCGCTGGGGGCGGAAAGGATTGGGGTAGATCAACACGGGCAGGTGGGCGGCCGCATCGTAACGCACGCCGTTGACGATCAGGTCGCGCTCCGTCCAGAGGATGGGCAAGTGCGGTAGCAGGCGAGCGATGAGGGGGTTGGAGCGGGGGGTGCCGAAGAGGACCAGATGGGCATCGTACTTCTGAGGGTCGTAGTGGTCCGGGGAGAGACGGGGCAATGCTCCACGGAAATAGCGTTCCCAGAGGGAAGCGAACTGTTGCAAGGCGGCGGTGGGCCAGCCGTCGTCCTGGGTGGGTCCGACAACCAGGAACGGTTCCCGGAAAGCATCGTCGATGGGGCCTTGCAGACCTGGTATTTTTTCCGGAGTGCGTTGGAGGCGATCGGCCAGAACCGTTTCTGCCACGGGGTGCCAACGGCCCGCTCGTTGTTCCGTGAGCAAGGCAGTTTGTCCCTGCGGCCACCGGAAAGGGGTGCCATCGAGGATGACCCGCTGAGGCACTTTGTCGGGGGGAGGCGTGAAGCGAAGCCGCCGAACGTTCGTTGTCTGGATGGTGACCTCCTGCGGCCCATAGCGCAGATCTACTACAGCTTTCTCGTAATGCTGTCGCAAGGCCAGGATTTCCAGACCCGCACAACGGTAATACCGGGTGGTGTAGGTGACGAAGCGGAGGTGTTCGCTGGCTGCCACTTCAGGTTCCTGGAGATAACGGCGGTATTCGGCCTGGGCTTTGGCTTGCCATTCCGGTGGCATCTGGTGCTGCACTCCCGGAGCAACCAAATGGGTCAGACGCAGAGGCAGTGAAAAGTCCCGAAGTGCCTCGATGATGTTGTCAGCTGCGGCCTTCTGGGGGTCCTTTTCTCCGCTGTACGCCACGATCGGGACCAGATAAGCATTTTCTGCGTAACGGACGGCATCATAGATCCGCAGGCATTTTTCCTGATGGTCGGGCAAGGGATTGGGTAAGCCGGCAATGTAGCCGTGCGTGGTGGTAAAACCGGCCCCGGGTCCGAGGACGCGGAAACGACAGGGATGATGCAAGCCGATATGCCAGGTGCCCGCTCCACCCATGGAGAAGCCACGAAGGACAACCTGGTGAGGATTGCACTGTGGCCCTGCCCAGCGTTGAAACGCTTCCCAGGCCTCGAAGACATCCGTTTCTCCGGCCCAACGGTAGGCGTTGTTGCCCCGACCGTAAACTTCCAGTTGGATGAAGTCCACCGGTGGAGTCACTGCAGATTTCGGGCTGTGGTTCGCGAGGAATTTGGCTTCCGTCAAGCTGGCGTCACGCCCATGCAGGACGATGTCCAACCGCCACGGTCCTCGCCCGGGTTGACCATACTCTTTGGGTAACAGTACCGCATACGGTTGGAGGGAACCGTCGATGCGGGAACGGTATGCCCGCACCGTCCAGCGCCCCACTATGTTCCGCCAGGGTGCCTGGCCGTCCTGAGCGTGTCGCGCACGCTCGAGCCTTCTTCCAAGGTTTGGAGCACCCAACGCACGCTCTGGGGGTGCCACCATTCGTCCCAGCGGATGATGTTTTCCGCCGCTTTCCGATAGATGGCCACCTCGATCCAGACATCCTCGGCCACCCCCCGTTTCTGTAGCTGTTCCACGGCCTGCCGCAGACGCTCCGTCTGCTCGCGGATCTGTGTCAAGGTGGCAGAATCGGGACGCCACCGGTCCGAAACATCGCTTTTCTTCTGGGCCGGCTGGGGTTGCGGACGGAGCAGCTCCCACCCGCCCACGCCGCTACCCAACAGAACCATCAGAGCCAACGATGTACCGACACGAAACATCGGCCTCATAGTGCGGATCCTCCCACTCACAGGTCTTTGTTCCCGTCGGGAACTTTTCTCTACGATCACGTTCCACTTGAACAGTTTCCCACTGGCAACCTTAGCGAGCCGTCCCAGGAGCCGACATGTTCCCCTCAGGCCGCACCCTCATGGAAGAGGAGCACATGCGGGATCAACGCAGCAAACGATGCTCCTCCAGAACCGAGCGGATCTGTTCCCAGACCTGATCGACGGGCAGGGACGTAAGACCCTGAGTCGCCCAGGTTTGTGCCGCCGAGTGCAGGATGGTGAGGATGTCGTGGTATGCGGTAGGGGGTAGGGGCGATTCTTGCGAGGAAGCCGACGGCTTAGGCCCGGCGAGGTGCGGAGGAGATGAGGTCGCGGAAGGGACAGGCGATGCAATCGCAGCAGTATTGGTGCCATCAGTATCGGTCGGCGGTGCGGTAGCCTGGGGAGAAAGCTGGCCATCCAAAGCGGCGTTGGCCAGACGGTCCGCCTGGGCATTCTGCTCCCGCCGGACATGGACGAAAGTGATCTGTTCAAAGCGGGGGAGCAATTCCTGCACAGCCTGATAGAGTCGTTGCAACTCGGGATGACGGACCCGATAGTGGCCCTGCAATTGCTTGACCAGCAGTTCGCTATCACTGAACACTTCCAGCCGGGGGATCTTCTGCCGGGCAGCCAAACGCAACCCTTCCAGCAAAGCTGTGTATTCTGCCACATTGTTGGTCGCGATGCCGATCGGAGCGGCCTGGGTTATCGGTGGCCGACCGGGAACCTGTAAAATCACCGCATAGGCGGCAGGTCCGGGATTGCCCCGCGCAGCGCCATCGATGTACATGCGTGGGTATTCAGTCATGGCGACTCGCCGCTCCGTGGGAAACTCCCGGTATTACTGCTTCGGAAGGGGCGCAATGGAAACGATAGGGACACCTGCAGTGACCATCACAAGCCTGTTCTCTACTAAGGATTGTACATAAAAATGGGAGCCATCGCCTATGTTCGACCCGACCGATCCTGTTGCCGGAACGTCAGAGGGAACGGCAGGCGACGCGAAAGGGATCGCTGTTCCCGGAATCTGGCTCTTGATCGAGACATCGGGACGCACAGGTCAGGTCGGGCTGGCCCGTGGCGGGGAAATCTTCGTGCATCGCTGCCTGGATCCTTCCCGGCGACACGCTCGGGACCTGGCCCCTGCAGTGACCGAGTTGCTTCAATCGGCTGGTTTAGCCCCTACCGCATGTGCTGGTGTTATGGTGAGTTTGGGTCCGGGCAGCTTCACAGCGTTGCGTGTCGGCGTCATGTCGGCCAAGACCTTTGCCTATGCTACCGGCTGTGCTCTGCGTGCCGTGCCTACCTTCGCGGCTGTGGCCGAACAAGCACCGCCGACCTGCCAGCACCTTTGGGTGGTCGCCGATGCCCTGCGTGGCCAGGCCTACGCCCAACTGTTCCGAAACTCTCCTCAAGGTTGGCAGCCGCTCACCGAATTGCTCCTGCTCTCTTGGGAACAGTGGCGCAGCCAGGTGACCATGGAGACCTGCGTGAGCGGTCCGGGGGCGATCCAAGCGGCCCAACGCTGGCCGGAGTTGGCCCTGACCCCACCGGACACCCATCATTCAACTCTCCGTGGCTTGTACGCTGCCGGTTCCCGCCTTCCCACTCTTGAACGCAGTGAACTCTTTATGCTGGAACCTCTTTATATCCGACCCAGCTACGCCGAAGAACAACGACGCTCCCAAGCCTGAACGACCGCCCAGGGCAATGCCCTGTCGGGCCAAACCGTTTATTCTCCAGGCCGGGAACTTTCGCCTTAGACAACCTCGAAAAAGCCCGAGAGAGAGTACGCTCGAATCCCGAGAAGGGGCAGAGTGTCTGCGGGAGAATGTATCAATTCGTGTCAACGCGTCGCGATGAACAGGCCGGTGAGAAAAGCCAGCACCACCAGAGTAAAGGCGATGACTACGATCGAGGTGATTCGCTGAGCGTATTCACTGGGTGGCCCCCGGTTGTCCAGGATCATCGCCGCATCCACGCCCGTTGTCGGCTGAGAGCGTTGTTTGCGTGACGCTGGCGTACCTTGAAGCGATCCCAGGAGGGCGTCGATATCCCGCTCGAACAGAGGCGGTTCATGACTCCCAGCAGCGGGCCTGGCAGGACGAGGCTTGGGGGTATTCTCCGCAGATCGAGTCGCAGATTCAGCCGATCGAGTTGGTGGTGGTACGACCCGCAGATCATCGGGTGGATTCGGGGCCGGATGCGGCACTTTCTTGGTCGGCAACGGAGGAGGAACCGGAATCGCCGACACTGGACTGACAGTAGGTACAGATGGCGGCACTGGGACAGGTGTGACCGCCATGGGTGGGGCCGATGATAGTGGCGGTAGAGGGGGAGGTACTGGCGGAGAGGACAGCGGCGAAGGACCTGATGATGTTGCCTCTCCCCCAGAGGGAGGAGAGGGGGATTGGAACAGGGCAGCTTCCGATCCCCCATCGGGCAGCGGGTTCGAGCCCGTGGGGCCTGTTCCAGGAGAGGAACGCTCAGCAAGCTGAGTAGTCGGATTGCGATCGATTTCGGGAACACGTACCTCCTGCCGACATCGCGGACAGGTAGTGGTCATTCCGGCTTTGCGCCGGGTGATGGACAGGCGTGCCCGGCAATGGGAACAACGAAACTGAATCGGCATCGCGGTTTAATCCCTCTGTTCAACGATCCGGGGCTCCCGCTGCCTGCAGGTAGGGACCGTTGTTCGCATCGTGGGAAACAATATGTGCCTTCCAACCACGTTGCCCTTCCCACGTTCCCCTTCCCGCATCACCCTTCATGGACCACCACCGTGGGCATCGATGCTTGAACCTCAAAAGCCTTTCTCACTCGTTGGCCCGTCGAGTGCGGCAGGCTCAATTTCCCCTCCGAGGGTGGTTACCTCCGGAGAGAAGGCGTAGTCGAGAGGACAACATCGTATGGCATGGCCCTGCGGGTCCACCTCCTGGCCGCGAAACCACTACTAATAATTTCCGCCCTGGATCGTTTATCAATATAGCTGATGTTTGCGGGAACTGTCGAGGCAATCCCGACTCAATCTCTCAAGCTAGTTACGTGGAGTCGGAGGAGGTACAGGGATGATCCTGACTGGCAATTCCAGCAACGAAGGACCAGATTTGAGCGCCGCATTCCGGACTTTCTCGCCGTGCTACCCCTTCTGGAGCGTAGATTGTGTCGGGACACGGCGATGGTGAGCCGACTTGATCTGCCCTTCCAGGGTAGAAACAATGGAGATATCCGGCAGCGACAGAGGAGAGGAAATGCTCCAACTTTTCCTCGGGTAGCCTGTCTCCTTCCGACTCAACGCTGTTGAGGGGAAGGTGACGCGGAAATCGCTCCTGGCCACTCGTGCGCAACAGCACAGCTACGCCTTTGAGGAGAGGTCATGGCGGAACATCCCAGGCAATCTTGGCGGAAGCGGTCATGGTGGGGAGCGGGTGGCCTTCTGCTTCTGGCCGGTTTCATCCCGCTGTGGGGCCAGGAAGGCGAGGAAGTGGTGATTCTCAAGGATGGGTTTATCATTCAGGGTTCCGCTCGCAAGGAAATCACGACGGTAGTAGATAAGGCCAGTGGGCAGATCGTCCCGATTGTCAAGGACACCGGTTTTGATCTGGTCGATGAAGGGCCGAAGGTGGTGGTGTTCAGCGAACATGTGCGGCAGAAGGGAGCCATAGCGCCTCGGGCGAAATTGCGTCCCAAGTATCGGGCATTCCGCCAGGAGTTTGTCGGTCGTGTATCTTCCTATCCGTTGCCTGCGGGTATGGGATTGCTGGAAGCCCCTGAATTCAACGACCAATGGCGACGTCGGATCAAAGTCCGCACTCCCATCAGTTTTGAACACATCGATCAGCAGATCACCTACATGGACCCTCATTTCATTTACATCGTATCCCCGACCCATCTGTGGCGGTTGGCCTATCGAACCAGCGAGTGGGACCCGCAGGTGGTACGCAAGCTCCTGTCGATGCATCCGGAGTTGGCCGAAAAGAGCGGGCGGCCAGAAGCCAGCAAACGGATTGCCCTGGCCCGCTTCATGCTCGAGGCCGGCTGGTTGGCCATAGCCCTGGAGGATATTGCCGCGATCCGTAAGGCCTTCCCGCAGGGTGTTCCCGCGGAGGACAGGGAGGCCTTTGAAGAGTTGGTGCGTGATGCCAATACAGCTATGGCTGACCTGGTGCTCAAGGAAGCAGAAGCAGCTCTGACCGCGGCTCGTTACGACTATCTGCTGGAACTGGGCTCCGCATTCCCCGCGGACAAAGCCCAGCCTGCTCAGATCGAGCGCTTTACCGCTCTCTTGGCTCAAGGCAAAACCTTGCGGGAGCAGTATCAGAAGGCCCGTGCCGCTCTTCGGCGGTTGCTCGATGAGTTCACCGGTTTGCATCAAGCCCGTGCCTGTCATGCTGTGGCTGGGGGAGCTGCCCTGCTCTTCTGGCCACGCAAAGCTGTCCCAGCGGATCAGGCTGAGCTTCTGGAGGCCGGCGAGGCCGTCTATAACGAATTGCACCCCGACCTGGTCGAGCGGATTGACACCTTCCTGACGCTCTTTGCTCAGACTCAGCGAGAACTTCAGCAGGGGCGCGATCCAACCCATAAACCCCAGGAACTCCTGGCCGCTGCTATCAGTGGTTGGATCAAAGGCCGAAACGGCGCCACACCCAATCCGCAGACCGCCCTACGCCTCTGGCAGGCTCGGCTCTTCGTGCTGGCCTACCAACGCAGCCCGGACCTCAATATGCGGCGGGAACTTCTGGCCCGTTATCAGCAAAGCCAACCTTTGCCCCCCGAAGAAATCGCCCAGATCATTATGCTCCTTCCGCCCGCGGAGCCGGAAAATCTGCTGTTTCGTCACGGGGAACCCCTTTCTACCCCACCAGGCTTGCCTGCCGGGATCTATCGTCGCTTCACACCCTCCACCACCGATTTTCCTCGTGGGATTCCCTATCTGCTTCGCTTGCCGCCAGAATATCATCACGGTCGGCCCTGGCCGGTCCTCATCGTGCTGACCCACACCACCGTTCCTGCTGCCGAAGCTCTCGCCAGTGTGGTCCGCGAAGCCGACCGCCACGGCTACATCCTCCTGGCGCCGGATTGGACCAATGCCTTTGGCTCCGGCTGGCGTTGGCAGGGGGAAGATCATGCGTTGGTCCTCGACGTACTCCGGGACGCCATCCGCCATTTCTGCATCGATAACGACCGCGTGTACCTTCTCGGATACGCCGAAGGCGCTAACATGGCTCTGGATGTCGGTTTGTCCCATCCGGACCTGTTCGCCGCTCTGGCGGCCTTCTCCCCGCGGCCCAAATGGACCAACTTCCTCTCCGAATACTGGACCAACGCCCAAAAACTCCCCTGCTACATTGTCACAGGTGAGTTTTCCGGCGACTCCCTGCAACAGACCCGCCGACTCTTTGAAAAATGGATGCCGCGCGGCTTCCCCGCTCTGCTCCATGTCTATAAAGGCCGGGGATTGGAACTTTATCCCGTGGAAATCCCCACCCTCTTCGACTGGTTCCAGCGCAAGCGCCGAGTCAGTGGGACGGCCACGCTGGCCCTGGGCCCTATTGCTCGACCACCCTGGACCACCATGCGGCTGAGCGACAACCGCTTCTACTGGCTGGGAGCCGAACAGATCGATTCCCGCCGACTCATCGACAACCTGCCCCCCGGACGCCTCATTGTCCCGGCTACACTCCAAGGGGATATTCTCGGAGACAATCTGGTGACACTCCGCACCCTCGGCATTCAACGCCTGACCCTGTACTTCACCCGTGATCTGATCGATTGGAATAAACCGGTCCGCATTACCATCAACGGAAGTGCCCCCATGGGATATCGTCCGCGACTTCTGAGCCCCCACCTGGAAACCCTTCTGGAGGACTATCGTCAACGCGGAGATCGGCGCAATCCTGTCCTGGCCAAAATCGAAGTCGAGGCGCGCTAGTGACTGCGTGTGACAAGCCCGAAAACGTACTCACCGGCCCATCTATATCCATTGAGCTTATTGCATCTACAGAGCTGAGAGCCGCCTGTACAGAGCCGAGTGCCACCTGTGTGTATAGAGCCGAGAGCCGCCTGATCCATATAGCCTACTGCGTCCTGGAGCCGACTGCCACACGATTGCGGTAAGCTTCATGTTTTCAACGAACGCGACGCGATCGGGACTCGCGTATGATCGGGTATGAATGAAATGGGGTGGTTAGCGGACGGCCATAGCGCCTCTCGTGATGAGCATTCAAATTATGCCATCCTTCTCCTATTCCTTGCTTCTTCTGCTCCTGACCATTACTGCAGGAGAGCAGGTTGCTTAAGCGGAGCGGGAGGGATTCGAACCCTCGGTACGGGGTTAGCCGTACACAGCATTTCCAGTGCTGCCTCTTCAACCACTCGAGCACCGCTCCGGCAAGTGCTTCCGGCTTGATTCTCGTGCGTATGGGGCACCTAACTTATACGTCGACAATTCGAGCACCACTTGGGAATAGCCCCTGGCAGTTCGACTACCACCTTGGAACAACCTGGCGGAGCAATACCTGGGCAATTGGAATCCGTTCGGTGTTCCTTACGGTGGCATGATGTCCACAGCCGTGCAGTCTTAACTCGATTTTCTCCTTTGCCACTCTGCAAATGAGGCACTTGTCCCGCAGATCGCCATCATATTGTATAGAGGCCGGCTTTTGTGGAAAAGTGATGACGACAGGGTAGGTTTGAACCTGATGTTCAGCCAAAGAGTGCCGACGGTTGGTAGCTCGAGCCGATGGAGGGCTCAGCCGAAGAGTGCCGTCAGGGCTTGCCCACGGATCAGGGGCAGAGGGCGATGGAGTCGGTCGTGGATTTCCTGCTGGGGGTCCAGGCCGAGGGCGTAGGCGATGGTGGCCGTGAGGTCAGCTGGGGAGACAGGGGGCGTTGTGGGGTAGGCCCCGATCTTGTCACTAGCGCCGTAGGTGGTTCCCCCGCGGATGCCGGCACCAGCGAGGAGGGCGGAGTAGCAGAAGGGCCAGTGCTCCCGTCCGGCATTGCCGGGAGTAATTTTAGGGGTTCGGCCAAACTCACCGACCCAGACCACGAGAGTTCGGTCGAGCAAGCCGCGGGCCTGCAAATCTTCCAACAGGGTAGCAGTTCCCTGATCCGCCGGAGGCATGAGGCGGTGTTTGAGACCGCGGAAATTGTCGGCGTGGGTATCCCAAAAGGCCGCTCCATCGTTGGGCCAGTGGACGCAGACCAGCGGTACACCGGCTTCGACCAAGCGCCGGGCCAACAGGCAAGATTGCCCGAAGGTATGGCGGCCGTAGCGCTCGCGAATGGCGACCGGTTCGCGGGACAGATCGCACGCCTGGGCCAGCCGCTGGGAAGTGAGCAGGTTCAGGGCACGGTCGCGTAATGGAGAGTAAGCCGGTGCGAGGGCACGGCGGTCGAGTGTTTGAAGCAACTCGTACCGGCTATGCCAGACAGCGGTGTCGGCCTCCAGTCCAGCAATCCGGAAGTCGGGATGGTTAGGGTCGGCACTGATGACGAACGGGTCGTAAGCGGTGCCGAGCCAACCGGCATGCTGACCAGGTGCGGTACCCCCCGGCGCAGCGGGATGCGACACCAACCAGGGGAGCAGAACACACGTGGGAACACCGGCAGGGGCTGGCCGCAATCTGGCCAGCATCGCCCCAAAGTGGGGATGATCCTGGCGGGTGGCCGGGGCAGCATCCGACTTGGGGGTGGGAGCCACATGGCCGGTCATCAAGTGATGCACCGGCGATAAATGAGCCGGATCGTCATGACCCATACTGCGGATGATGGTGTAAAGGTGGGCCAGGCGTGCCAAGCGGGGAAAGTGCTCGCTGATCTGGATACCCGGCACCTTCGTCCGAATCGGCTGAAACTCCCCGCGAATCTCCGCTGGGGCATGCGGTTTGGGGTCCAGTGTGTCCAGATGCGATGGCCCACCCCACATGAACAACAAAATGACCGCTTGTGCACGCGGACGGGATGGGGACACCGGCTCTTGGGCCTGCGCCGACCCGATCCGTCCGGACATCCAGCTACCGGACCCTAGGGTCCACACAGCGGCCTGTACGATCTGTCGCCGGGTAGGATGACCACAAAGTAGCGACCGGCAGGGATTCCTTCGCATGGTGTACCTCAAGACCCACAAACGTGGCGACAGAGCCAAAAGGGATAAGCAGATCAGAGTGTAGTCAAACCTTTCCCAGGCGGGCATTCCAACAGCGGTTAGCTTACCCGAGGTGCCAGGATGAGTCAACGCAAAAGGGAAAGGTTGGCTCGGTTCGGGGAATCGAAGGGGTGGTTGTGCCGAGTGATTGTTCCGAAACGAAAAAACTTGGGTCGGGAAAGCGGAAGATTGTTCCGAACCCAGGAGACGGGGGCATCAATCCACGACGGCGAGGATGTCGTCTTCGCTCATCACCAGGTATTCTTTGCCATCGACCTGGACTTCGTTGCCGGCGTAGGAAGAGAACAGGACCCGATCCCCGACTTTCACCTGGAAGGGAACACGTTGACCGTTTTCCAGGAGTTTGCCTTCACCCAACGCCAGGACTTTGCCTTGTTTGGGTTTTTCTTTCGCGGTGTCGGGTAGGATGATGCCACCGGCGGTTTTGTCGTCGGCTTCGACCCGTTCGATGAGAACCTTGTCGTTGAGCGGGGTGATTTTCATCGTCTCGGACTCCTTGATTTCAGGGGTTGTTCAGCAATCAGCCCTCGTGGGGGCGGTTCCCAGGAGGGGCAGGGAAATGCTGCACCCCGTAGGTCTGCCGCAGGGCGCGGGCGAGGGTGTGAACGACCAGGGGGAGTTGCACCGGTTTGGGCAAAACGCTGAAGACTTGGGCTTGGAACGCACGGCGCATCAGGTCGCCGGTGGCATCCGCCGTCATCAGCACCGCCGGGGGGGTGGTGTGCAGCAGATTCCGGATGGCCAGCAGGGCATCCAGGCCGGAAAGGCGGGGCATATGCAGGTCGAACAGGACCAGGTGCACCAATTCGACCTGAACGACTTCCACTGCCTCGGCCCCATCGGCGGCCAACAGAGTGCGGTAGCCGTGCTGTTCCAGTGCTTCACCCAGCGTCTCACGCGTGCCCCGGTCGTCATCAGCAATCAGGACCGCAAAGCGGCGGTCATGGGCCTGCGCCTCGGGCCGACCGGGGAGTGCCTCAATCACCATAACCCTACCTCCCCGTGGCATGGCGGCCGTTACGGGAGGCCGACCGCCCCGCAAGGGAAGCATCCCATCATTCTGCCACGGACTGCAAAGCCAATGCCGAAAACCTCTCGAATTCCATCTCGTGCACTAACTACTGAAAGATACGCCATATACGCTGCTTCTGACAAGGGCAATACACCGGCAAAGCACCGCGAAGCCTGCCGTCTCAGCCCGGCTCGTCTGCCAGGGTGGCAGACGCTGGGTCACCTGACAGGACATCTTCTTTCGGGCAAATTTTCTCCGGCAATAATCTGATCGCACCGTGCCTTGAGAGTTGAGAAATCCAGCATTCCCCACGCCAACCGGATTTCCCTTACTTCCTCATGTTGGAGCGTTTGGAATTCCGGGAGTCGGAGGGAATCTGGTTCCTACCTAGGCGGTCGGGGTGGAAATCCGCGTCGGTCAAAGGAACATTCGGTTGGAAACGTTCTATCCAGAAATATTCAACCTCTTGACCATCCGCCTCAAGGGCACGGATGAGAATGGGTAGAGCATAACTAGCGGCCTGGGGGTTTGCGTGGAAGAACCACTGGCGGCGTCCCCCCTGAGGCAACAAGGGATCATCTCCGGGACGCAGTTGCAGTTCGACCAGGTGCAGGGGATCTGCCGTTTCGGGCCGACGCACGTCCCGCTGAAAGCGGAGATTCTGGGGGGGAATCTGCCCCCGCTCAGCTTTCTCCAGCCACTGACCGACTCGCTGGATTGGTGTTCCCAATCCTGCTTCGCGGATGCTGTAGCGGGACTTCTGCTTGACCATCGGGAAATCGGGAGAGACTGCCGGTGCCCGTTGGCCCGCTTTGTACAGCAAGCCCTCATCGGATTTGCCGACAATCGCGTAGATTTTGTCCCCATGCTGCTTGGGATTGTAGAGCAACTCCCGACCGGCATTCGCCTCATCCAGATTGCGCATATAAACCGCAAAAGGCTCTTTGCGAAAGAGATAGAAGACCCGATCGTGAGTTCGCTGCTTGTTGGGGGCCAATTCCCGGCGGACCGCGATGGCTTCGTAGGTGTCTATCACAGCCCAGCGACTCTGTGCGGTTTGCAGAAGCTGACGCAAGGAAGAAAACGGATCTGCTGTCGGCTGGGGCTGAGTGCCGGGAGCAGTATCACTTTTGGGAACCGGAGTAGCATCACCCTGGGGCACAGGAGTAGCCTCTGCCTTGGGAGCAGTCTCCGCTGGGGGAGCAGAAGCTGAAGGAGGTGGGGGTGGCAAGGTGCCGGCAGGCGGTGGCGTGTTCGCGGGCGGCGGAGACGGAACTGGAGTTGAAGTCGGTGGCGCGGCTGGCGGGGACGGCGAAAAGGGCGGCAGGACACTCCCCTCGGGAGGAGGACCAGCAGGCGGCAACATCCCTGGACCTGTTACAGTGTCCGCCGGGGGAATGCGTAACGGCGGTGGGGCATCCTGAGCATAAGGCGAGGGCAAGGCATCGGTCCAGCCCTGGCGACGCCGTGGCAGCAAGGGGCGCCGTTCCGGGAACCGGCCTCCCGCGGGAATCACCGAATCACCCCATCGGCCGCGCGTCCCTACTTCACCCTCATTCCCAATCCTATCCGGAGGTGGCACACCACGCCGATCCTGGCGAGCAAATGGCCCTCCCGCTGGATTAGCACCATAGTGGGTACACCCGAGGAGCAAGACGACCAGCCCGATCCCTGCCCATCCGCGTAACGACATGGAGTCTCTTCCTGAATGTTCTCCGGGATACAACCCCCTCCTCACCATGGGCTTCCATGATCCGGGTTATGCCGGGCAGACAGTTCCAACTACCCAAGCCTCCGCTGTACGGCCCGATGTCATTCCCGACTCCCATCATGACCACCATAGTCGCTCCGGGCGAACATAGCAAGATGAGTACGAGGGAGAACCCCTGTTGCAGTCAACCCCGAATGCCCATCTTGGCCGTGATATTGTGTCATACGCCAAATTCGCTGCAATCGCCACAACAGGGGCCATTTAGGATAACCCTTGTCAGGCTACCTTTGCGGAACCAAATTCCCGAAACATGAAGAGAAAATGGGAGGGGAAACTCATATCAAGCCCCGATGTCCTCAAACTCTCTCCGGATCAACGATTTTACAGACGGGAACACTGTGGCGGAACGAGGTGTCTCCAAGAAGGCAGGGATGTTTGTATTGTTCCGGGGAGCCGCCGGTTTGGAGGAGGCGTTGGCGGTCCCATTGAGCCCAGAAACCGCCGGGCAGCAACATGGCACGGACAGGGCCGAGGCGGCCACTGGTCCGCTTGGCAGCATATTCGATGTTTTCCTGACCGAGTTGGTGGTCGTAATCGCGCACGAAGCGGGAGAGCACCGCTTCATCGGCAACATCCGGTTCCTCCAGGAAAAGACCATAGTAGGGCTGTTGTTCGTCCCACACCGGCGCGAGACTGTAGCAATTGATGGAAAGGGGAAAGCGTGGCAGAACAACCGTCATTGCCTGAGTGACGTGGTATTCGCTCAGTTTTTCCCCAGTCAGGTTGGCGAAACGGTGGCCTTTACTGAGGAACTCTACAAGGGGTGTACGGCCATAGTAACCGGTGACGCGGACCAGGTCCGAGATGTGATAGCGGTATAAGCCATAGGTGGTAGTCAAGAGGATGTAGTAATTGCGGCCAGGTTGCAGTTCGTGAGCACCTAGCACGGTGGGCTGCTTCGAGTCGATTTCCCCCTCCGGAATGAATTCGAAGTAGTGGGACCAGATATCCAGGACGCCGGCAGGCGTGTGATCCTCGAAGGGAATGGTCATCCGTCCCTCGCTGGCCAGGAGCCCCAAGTCGCGGATCGGAGCCGAACCGAAGTAGCGGGGCAACAGGCGCAGATAATGGCCCATACTGCCACCGGTCCAACAGTTGAGAATGATAGAGTCGCCTGGCCAGATGTCGGTCGGGAACAGGTGACCGGTTTTTTCGGCGATGGCGTGGAGACGGCGGGCCAAGGGCGGATCGCGGCGGAGGTAGGGAGCTAAGCGGGAACGCAGGTCCGCTGGCAACTCTAGATCGGCCCGCAACGTACCGTCCTGCAGGTCCCGCAGAAGCGCTTCTTTTTCCGTATCCAAAGTGCGTGCCAACTGCACCAGCGTGCTAGGATTGGCCGCCAGAAATTGCGAGACGTTACGACCCAGGGCACAGCGTAATGCCACGTAATAACGGCTGCGGGCATCCGAAATTTTGCCAATGAAATACGGGACGGCGTACATCCAGCGGATGAGCCGTTTTTGCACCATCGCGGTGTAACCGGAGAGATTGCCACAGGGGATACCCGCCGGGGTGCGGAATTCTTCAGGGTCTCCGACCAGTTGCACGATAGGGCGCATGGCGATCTTCCGTTCCCGGTGATCGCGGTACATCTTCACACCCCACATGTTCCAACCACGGCGGTAGGCTCGCAGGTAGGAGTCGGTGACGGGGATCAACTTCCGGCGAGCGGTGGTCCCGGAAGTCAGGGCGAACAGATGGAGCCGCGGCTCAGCCAGCAGGGCTGACCATTCCCCGTGAGCCACCCGTTCGATGTACGGGGCGACGTATTCGTAAGGAGCCACGGGAACCTGGCGGCGGTAGTCCAGGACACTGCGGACGGTCTCCAAGCGATGATCCCGTCCGAAGGCCGTGGAGGCGTTCCGCCGAACGATTTGCAGCAGCAAGGCCGTTTGTACCGCTTCAGGATTCTGACAGGCCGATGCGAACAGGCGTAACTGTCGGCGAATGGGGTAGGAGATCAACCGTCCCAAGCGTATCAACACAAATCGCTTCCAGGACATGCGGCAGGCCTCCGCAAGTGGACGCTCAGGCCTCCCCAAGCGTGGAAAGGCTTCGCAGCAGCCCGAGACAGGACGGCAGTTTCGGGGCAGGAAGGGAACACTTCCGGTGATCAGCAATCCGCTGCCGGGTCTGTAAGCCCCCCCGGCACCCAGGCGTCGTTCCAGGAGCCTTTCCCGAGCACCGTCACGGAGCCTTCTCCAGCGAGGAGGATCCTGGGTGTTCTGTCAGGAGGTGTGCCGAAGTCAATTCGGGATGCAATGGTGGGGCCTGGGCCAGATGCTGATCGAAGAAAGCTACGATCCGCTCGTGGTATTCGGCACCTGCTACGCTCAAGGCCTGATTGTGTTTAGCACCGGGTACGATCCACAGCTCTCGCGGCCGACCTCGGCACTGCTCGAAGAGGGACTCGGCCATCTCGGGACGGATGTAGGTGTCCGCTCCGCCGTGGATCATCAGCAGCGGCCGGTGCCAACGCCGCAGAGCCTTCTCGATACTGGGGTAAGTCACCCCGCGGTTACGAGCCACCTTCTGAGCACCCACACGTCCGACGATGGCATAGAACCACGTCGGCAGGATACGCTGGAGAATCCGCCGTTCGCTGTAGATCGTGATCCACCGCTTCAGATACGGAACCATCGTCGTGTGGGTTCCATAGGCCCCGTCGGTTACCAGACAGCGTACCGCCGGCTCATCCACGGCCGCCACCACCGCCGTACTGCCTCCCTTGCTCACCCCGAAAATACCTATCCCGCGTGGGTCGGCATCCGCTCGACTCAGCAGGTAGTGGATGGCCGCCCGCATGTCCGACACATCCCGGTCGGTCACCCATTGCAGCGGTTCATAATTCGGGTCCCGGTCGCTTTCCCCTTGATTGCGGAACTCCACTGCACAAATATCGTAACCAGCTGCCAGCAATCCCTCGCAATAGGATCGGCACGACCAGCGGTTCGATCCAAACTCCAACCCGAACAGAATGACCCCCTTGCGTTGGGGTAGCGGGGTGCGGAAGTAACAGCCCCGCAGATGCCAGCCCTGCGGATGGACCACCGTGATCTCCTCCGCCGAGGCATCCGCTTCCCCCCGCGGCACGATAAATAACGGCTTCTCCTGGAAGATCCGCGTCAAATACCCCATATACTTCCAGCGTACGTAAAAAAACAGCACCGCCATCACCAACCCAAAAAGCACGGGCGGCACCGCCAATAACAAGCTGATCCACAACCAAAAGACCACGAAATACGTCCTCCCCCGACTTTGGGATTGCTCGTTTCTGCCTTCACAAAGCCCGGTAGGTGGTCCCTGCGTATCTCCTTTCCGTGCCTCACAAATCTTCTACTATCCCATTACTTTCCTGTATGCCTGTAGCCTGTATTCCCAAAACCTTTGCCCTACATTCCGAACTTGCCCGAAACCTTTGTCCTAAGCTCCCTGCCGACAACCAAAGGGCTTACGACCCTATCGTTGACAACACCTTGGGGTCATCGTCACTGGGAATGAGTGTCTATGTCCAATTATTGAACAATCCGAACGGCATTGAGGCAAGATTGTCCCCTGTTTTGGCACTCTTCTACACCCTCTGTCCCATCCTATACGAACAGGCTGGTCTGATGAAACCCCAGGGTGGTCTAGAACCGAAACTCAGCCGACTATCGGTGTTACAAAGGGAACAGTAGAAATGATCGGAAGAACTGATTGAACAGGAATGATCAGACAGGTAGGGGGAATGAAAGGGGTCATCGGCGACGAGCGAGCCAATCGTTGAGGGCAGCCACGACTGCTTGATACTGCATAATCGTTTGCGCTGTAGTTTGTACTAAAAATTTGACTGTTTCCCGACCATTGGAATATATCCCCTCAATTTGAGGTTCATCAGATTTCGGTTTGATGCGGAATCCCATCGTCAGAGGCAGGTCGGGGTGAGCGTAGTGAGTGAGGCAGCGTTGAATACACGGCAGGGCGTCGGTCACCTCACTGAGGTAGCGTTCCAACTCCGGCCGGCATTTGAGGGTCACCGAGTGGTCGCGGATCGCCGGTGCTTCTTTCTTCGGAGCCGGCGGCGGGAGTAACCTCTCCTGATGGCTCAGGAAACGCTCCCGAAAGGCATCATGAAAAATCTGACCGGTTGCGGACAACTCCACCCACTTCTCCCCATCGATGTCCACGATCTCGGTCAAGCTTTCCAACACCTCATCCCATTCCTCTTGCAGTTCCGCGTATGGGCGTGGGTCCTTCTCTAAGGTGTAGAGAATCCGATTGTATTTGAGCCAGTAGTCGAAGTCGAAGGCCACTGGCAGAGGGGGAAAGGCGATGATCTCGCTGAAACGTTCATGCATGTAATAGACTGGCACATGGACTGCTTGACCGAGGAGGACGGCCAAGGCGATCTGGGCTTTGTAACCACCGGTAGCATTGATGGCACACGCGGAGGGGGTGTGGTCCCGGATGATCCGGGACAATTCACGGGCCAGGTTCCGCAATCCCTTGGTCCGGAAACGCTTCGGATCGCTGTCCTGCAAGTCGGCCACCTGAATGCAGTGCACCGGCTGATGTCCCCGTTGCTGGAAGGTTTGCTGGAGGATCACGCCGATGGCCGCACCCTCAGGGGTGTCCGAATGCAGGAAATACACTCCGCAATCTGGGGTGGCATAGCCCTGTTGGATCAAGCTGTGCATCGAGTTGATTTCCGCCCCGCAAAGCCGTTCCTGGGGTGGCAGGCGAATCAGTTGTGTAGCTACACTCCGCCAGTCCTTCTGCTCATAAGCTGTTGCCAAGGCCTCCAGGATGTCTCGCTGTTCTGGCAGCAGGTTGGCTTTCTCATTCCCCGAGCTGCTCTCCCCTTGCAGAGTTTTGCGTAAACTGCTCAGATTGGGATAGAACAAGCTTGTTCCCACAGTGCACAGTACAATCTGCCGTGGCATCTTCCTCTCCTTAGAGCTGTTCCCCGGAATGCCTGAGAGCGGTTTTCACCGACGGAGCAACGTGACCGATGCGCGGACCACGTCCATAAAAGAACGCGATCACAAATTCTGACCCACGTACTGTCCGAAAAATTTGCTGACTGCCTCCGGGGTTGCCCGGAACCGCCAGTATCCTGTGCTTCCTGTTTTGGAACTCCAGGCTCTGCCAGGTTCCTCGCATGGCAAGGTCTTCTGAATCCAGGCGACCAACTGATGGATGCTTCCGGATCCCTGACGTTGATCATAACGCAGGAGGTAATCGTTTTTCCAGAGATGACAGATGGACCAGTTCTGAGTCAGAGTCTCGCTCCACTCGCGCAGAAGGTTTTCCAAGTCCACGATGCCGTTGGGGGTGAGATGAAGCTGATTTCCGGACTGTACCATCAACCGAGCTATCGAAGCCATCCGTTTGTTGCCGGGAAAGATGCACTCCTGGAGGACTGGGTTCTGCCACAAACTCTGTGTCGTTTGCAACACAGGGGGCAGGGGATCGATCTCGAAAATGTCAGCCAGAGCTTGGAAAAAGTTTCCGAGGGTGCTTCGGTCCAACACGTGCAGGCCACGGTCTAGGGCAAAGGTTTGTTCATCATCGGAGAACGTCCAATTCGGACGGAGCATCACCCCGATAGCCCCTCCTCCCAGCCGGCGGATGGTGTCCGAGAGGTCACGAATTTGCTGCATGAGCGGTACTTGGCGGGTTGTCTGGTTGTCGTCGCTATGCAGCTTGCAGTCCAGGACATAAAGGCGGGAGCGATAATTGACAACAATGTCGATTTCCTGAAGGGCTTGACCCTTGCGACTCATTTTGATCGCATTGCAGGCGACATTGTGAGGGTGCAGGCCCAAAGCCAGTAGCACCGCCGCGATATATCGTTCAAACAATCGCCCCGCACTGTCGCCGGGAGCCAGAGATACACCGCAACTTTTGAAGGCTGCTATCCAATCGCCTCGATGACGAATCAAAGCCTGGGTCAACGCCTGGACATCCAGGGACGGCGGGGGTAGTGATTGAATTTGGGATTCCTCGTCTGCCCAAAGGACATCCAGGATGTCGGTAACGGGTATGGAGTCAGTAGTGTCCAAGGGAATATCCAGGGGAAAGGTTTGCAGGAAGCCGTTGTGATCGGTCAGATGGTACCACGAACCGTTCAGTTCCCGATAGATAACAGCAACCTGGGGTCGTCCAATCAGGCTGGCAGCGCCGAGAAACATCAGCTTCGTACCACCTGTGGCGTTGATCACCCATTGATGGTGAGGATGCCGTTCCTGCCAGATCTCAATTTTGGCGACGACCGATTCCGGTTTGCCGTCGCCGTCGTCACAAAAGGTCTGGACATGAGGGCAGCGGAGTTCACAGAACCGTAGCAGACGTTGGGCAGGGATGACAGAGCGACGCTCATCGTCTGTGTGATAAATGAAGATGGACTGCAGGCTGCCTCGCCAGTATTCGATGCTGTGCAGGTTCGGCCAGAGCTGCTCGCTGGCCAGCAGAATCAGGGCTGTGGGCGCCGGGAGTGAGTGCTCAAGGTCGCAAGACATTGATATCGCATGTGCCGGGGACATAACTGGGGTGTCCATCATTCCACCTCCTGACAGA
>Ga0209691_1000534_pt1 | contig 26678 bp, 17 predicted proteins | sample YNPMSBMetaG_FD_187120 | JGI IMG/M metagenome (GOLD analysis project Ga0209691, IMG submission 187120) | Anoxygenic and chlorotrophic microbial mat microbial communities from Yellowstone National Park, USA - YNP MS-B MetaG (SPAdes) (version 2) ... | reverse complement strand
GTCTTTATTTCTTTTCTTTTTTAATATCCCATATTTTAATAGTATAATCGTCGCTTCCGCTTGCGACATAGTAGCCATCAGGTGAAAATGCAACTGATACAACATCGTAATTATGCTCAGCTAATGTTTTTATCTCTCTTCCTGTCGTCGCATCCCATATTTTTATCGTTCGATCTCGACTTCCGCTGACGATATATTTTCCGTCTGACGAATAAGCTGCGCTCTTTATTAAATCTTCATGATTTGTTTGTACAAAAAATATTTGGATTTGTTATTGTTAAATTATCATCGTTCAGAATGTTAGAATTGAAACTGTTCTCCTAAATTATGTAATATCTAATATAAAAGACTATTAGAAGCGCTCCAAAACCAATCGGCAAAATCTTTGATAAAAAATATTTTTTCATAATAATAATCCTTTTATGTATGGAAAAATTTTTTTTGCTTTTTCTTAAAGACGCTACTAATTATTTTAATGTTATAATTAAGTTATTCTTTTTGTAAACAAAAAACAATATAACTTTTATTGATTTTACATGTTTTTTCTATATTTTTTTTTAATAAAATTTTAGTTATTTATACTAGTTTCAAAAAAATTTATACTGTCAATTTTTTTCATTCTCTATTTCTTTTATTAAAGCTTGCTTTAACTTCTTATCATTTTTATTCTCCTCTTCTAATTCGACTAATTCAGACTCTATACTCGTCAACTTCATAGAGCTATATCATAATAATTTCGAATTAATCAAAATCATTATTAAGCCTGAACTTGCTTTCTTTTTTTATTTGTTTTTGACAAATTTTTGCTCTATTCATTTACTCAGGTTGTTCGCTTAACTAATGAGTCTTTTTTTATCATTAAACGACGACTAAGTCTAAAGTATTTATTTTGCATGCATTCAAGGTATCGTTTTTTATATGCAGTTCTTTTATGCTTCAATTCCACAATTCTACTTTATTTATTCATAATGTTTTTATCATAAGCAAAAGACGGAATTTTAACTTATTGTAATTTGAAAGTTTGTCATTTTTTATATTAGATATCATTTCATAATCTCCATACGCTTCGTTTACGATTATTCTATTTCTTTAGTTTTCGTCTCTTCTAAAAAAGTTTGCGGTTGTTTAAATTTAAAGTTTCTTACTATTAGCGCCCTCTCTAATAATTTTTTTTTTATTCATAATTTTTCATAATTCGATTGCAATGAAATCAAGCGCTATTTTTCCGCGAGCCGCTAATTCTTTAGCAATTTATAAAAAACATTTATAATTATTGACTATTGTCGTTAAAAAAAACGAATTTTTAACGAAATGAGTTAATTCAATGAATTAAGTTTTTATTTATTTCGTCGTATTTTCAAACGAAAAATAATTTTCAACTTAAAAATCTGCTTCGATCGATTCTCCATATTTTTCTCTTGATTTTTTGAATTATAGACGTTAATTTACCAATGTCCATTTATTGACTAATAGTCAGAGAATAAATAAGAGTCAATTATGGGAGTTAAAGAAAGAAAAGAAAGAGAACGAAAAGAAAAAAGAGATTCAATTCTCAAGGCTGCGGAAAAACTTTTTCTAACAAAAGGCGTCGATAACGCGACTATGGACGAGCTTGCCGAAAGTCTCGAAATAAGCAAAGGGGCTCTTTATCTTCACTTTCCGAATAAAGAAGATCTTTTTTTTGAAATTATTCAAAAAGGAATTTTGCTGCTGAGAAAAAATATTGAAAAAGAAATAAAGAAAGCTAAAAACGGCTTAACCAAAACTCTTAGAGTTTGCGAAGCTTATATCTCGTTTTCACGCCGTCATAAAAATTATTTTAACTCTATATTGTATTTTGAAGCGAAAGAAGTCAATGAAAAAAAAAGCTCCCCAGCTTTATTGAAAACTTACCAAGAAAGCGACTCGACGTTGAAAATTTTGATTAACGCCATCGAAGAAGGAGTTAAAGATGGGAGCATTAAAAAAAATTTAAACCCTATCGAAACAGCATTCTTAATATGGAGTCATTTAACTGGAGTTCTGCAGGTAATTTCTGCTAAAGGAAAAGCGATTAAAAAATTTTACGGCTTGAATTCTGAAACTTTGCTTAAAAGTTCTATTTCATTTATCGAACGTTCCTTGAAAAACGAGTCGTAATTATGAAAAAAATATTTATTATAACTTCTTTGCTCGCTATATCAAACGCCGTAAAGTCTCAATCGGCGCTTGAAAATTATATTAAAATCGCTCTCGAAAATAATCTAACTCTGAAAAATTCGAAACTTGAGTATGTAAAAAGCGAATTTCAAAAAAAAGAAGCGTTTGGATATTTCCTGCCTTCTTTAAATTTTGAAGCTCGTTATTCTAAAGCAGACGGCGGAAGATACTTTGACGTTCCAATCGGCGATTTGCTTAACCCGATTTATTCTCTCCTAAATTTAAGCTTAATCGAACGCGGACTGCCTCCTATGTTTCCTACCGATTTGAAAAATCAAAGATTATATTTATTTAGAAAAAAAGAGCGCGAAGAAAAATTAAGATTTATACAGCCAATTTTTAATTTTAAAATTTACTATAATTATAAAGCGCGTTCCTGGCTTTCGATGGCAAAGTATGCCGAATATTCGAGGGCGGCAAACGAGATTATTTTTGAAACCAAAAAAGCCTACTATAATTGCTTAAAAGCAGAAAAAGCCTTACGCGCCTATAAAGTCGCTCATAAAACAATATCGGAATATTATAAAGTCGTAAAAAAATTGTATGAGAACGACAAGAGCAATTACGGAACCGTAAAAGCTGCGGAAGCCGAGTTGTTGGATATTGAAGCGAAAATTTTAGAATACGATAAAAATGTCAAAGCCGCTCGAGCTTATTTCAATTTAGTTCTCAAGCGGGATCTTGAAAACGAAATTGTTTTTGAGGAAGATTCTACTTTTATAATTGAAGAACCGCAAAATGCAGATTATTATTCGCAACTCGCTTTTTCTAATAGATACGAATTTAAAATTATCGAATATTCTAAAGAGGCTTTTAAAAATTACAAATCGACAATTTTTTCAGAATTATTTCCTTCGGCTTCGTTTGTTTTCGATTATGGATATCAAGGTGAAAAATATCGATGGACAAAAGACGATAGATATTGGATGATGTCTTTTGTCGTTCAGTGGAATTTATTTAAAGGTTTTCAAGATAAAAATAAAATGCAAGAGGCCGATATTGAAATTAAACAAATTGAAAATTCGCTTGAAGAAACTCGTTTGAAAATCGCCCTTCAAATAAAAGTTTTAATCGACGAGTATAAGGCTGAAACTGCGAAGTTTAAAGCGTATAATAAAAAATATCAAGCGGCAAAAATTTATCTTGAATACGCTTCGAAAAAATACGAATTAGGAGTTTCCTCTCAAATGGAATATCTTGACGCTCAAAATAAAAAGATTGTAGCGGAAACTGAAATGATTAATTCTTATTACGACGCTTTGATTAAAAAAGCGGAGCTTGAAAAGGCGTTGGGAACAGAACCGCAAAAATTTATCGCAGAAAAAATTGGAGCTGATAATGAATAGAAATTTTATTTTTTTATCGATTGCTATTTCTTTTGTTGTAAGTTCTTGCGTAAAGAAAAATGATAACTATAAAAATTCTGAAATAATCGTCGAATCTCTTGAGCCCAAAAAAATTATATATCAAGAAAAAATCGTATTGAATGGAATTGTATTGCCTAAAAAACAATATAAGCTTTCCTTTAAAATTGGCGGAGCAATTGATAGAATTTATAAAAATGTAGGAGAAAACGTAAAAAAAGGGCAACTTCTTGCATCGCTTAAACAAAACGAAATTGAAGCCGCCGTTAAGCAAGCCGAAAGCGCCCTTGAAAAAGCTCGAAGAGATTTCCAAAGAGTCGAAAAACTTTATAAAGATAGCGTCGCTACTTTGGAAAATTATCAGGATGCCGCGACCGCTCTTCAAGCGGCGGAAGCAAATTTTGAGATCGCTAAATTTAATTTGAGTTTGTCTAAAATTTTTTCTCCCGTCGATGGAAAAGTTTTATTGAAAATTATGGAAGAAAATGAAATCGTCGGTCCTGGCATGCCAATTTTAGTCATTGCAAGCGATGAAGAAAATTGGACGCTTAAAGTTTCAGCCTCGGATAAAGATAAAATTAAAATTTTTCTTAACGATAAGGCTCTTATAAAACTTGACGCTTTTGGCTCGGAAGAGTTTGAGGGGTTTGTTTCATCAATCTCTAAAATGGCTGATTTAAAAACTGGTTTGTTTGATATTGAAATCGATTTTGCGAAATCTCCAAAAAAAATTTCCGCAGGCTTCATCGGATCTGCAGTTGTTTATACTCAAAATAAATTTGAGGCTTATTCAACTTCAATCGACGCTTTGGCTGAAGCCAGCAATCGAAAAGGAATAATTTACGATATCTCCAACGGATTCGCAAAAGAAATTGAAATCGATATAATTGATATTGAGAAAGATAAGATTATTTTTAATTGCGATAGTGTTCCTAAAAAAATCGCCGGCAAAGGATCGGCTTATTTAAAATCTGGAACAAAAGTTAAAGAGTCTTCTAACTTTATCGAAAACTAAAAACATTAAAAAATTCTATTATGAAAACGATAAAATTTGCTATTGAAAATTATAGGTTCTCATTGACAGTTTTATTTTCGTTTGCCGCGTTAGGCTTATATTCTTTTTTTACTATGCCGAAAATGGAAGATCCTCAGGTGGCAATGCCAGGAGCGACAATTGCTGTCGTTTTTCCAGGAGCAAATTCTCTTGATATTGAACAGCTTGTCGTCGATCCAATCGAAAGATCTTTAAATGAATTGGAAGATATAAAAGAAATTAAATCAAAAATTGAGGACGGACTTGCAGTCGCAACTATAGAATTTCAACCTGGATCTGATCCTGACGAAAAATTTTCTAAAGTTGCTGAGAAAATTAATCAAATAAAATCTTCTCTTCCGAACGAAATCTACGATATTATACTTCAAAAATGGGATGTAACAGATATCAATATAATTCAATACGCTTTAATCTATGACGATAATATTAACTTGCTTAAATTGGATAAAATTGCCGACGATGTGAAAAAGGAATTTTCAAAAGTTGACGGCGTAAAGAAAGTCTCTATTCACGGCTTAAGAGATATCGAGCTTCAAATTATGATCGATGTCAATAAACTGGCTTTTTTTAAAATTCCTTTAACGCAAGTTCTTGGAGCAATCGAAACTTCGAATAAAAATATTCCAGGCGGCGATTTGAAAATTGGATCGAAAAATATCAGCGTGAAAACAAGCGGAAGCTTTAAATCGTTATCTGATATTGAAAACATTGTCGTACATTCTTCGGAAGGAAAAATCGTAAAACTAAAAGATATAGCAGAAATAGCATACAAAAGGCGAGAAGGTTATTTTGCTCGTTTTAATGGGAGGAATTGCGCGTTTATAACCGCTTCTCAAAAAAAGGGAACAAATATTTTTTCTATAGTCGACGAAATAAAATTTAAAGCTAATGAATTATACAAGACGCTTCCTGATAATGTTAAATTAGAATTAGTATACGATCAATCTGAAAGAACTAAAAAAAGAATTCAAAATTTCTTTGAGAATTTTATTCAAGGAGTGATTCTCGTCGGTTTTTTTACATATTTAACCATAGGTTTTGTTCCTTCGGTTGTGGTAATGGCTGCCGTTCCAGTTTCAATTTTAATCGCTATGGCTTTTATGGATTTTTTTGGATACGCTATTGAACAAATTACTCTGGTTGGCTTGGTAATTTCGTTAAGCCTTCTTGTCAGCGCGGCTATATTTGTCGCGGAAAATATTTCGCGATATTTGCGCATGGGAAAGAATCCAACTGATGCGGCAATCGAAGGAACAAGAGAAGTCGCTGGAGCGGTGTTTAATTCTACGCTTACCACAATACTCGCTTTTGTTCCGCTGATGACTCTTAATAATACCGCGGGAGAATTTATTCGCGGAATGTCTGTTATGGTATCTTTAACTTTAGCCGCTTCCGTGGTTGTCTCTTTTACTTTAACTGCCGTTATGTCGGCTAAATTTTTAAATCGCGACGAGGAAAATGTTAAAAAAAGATACAATTTTATAAATCAAAAAATTATCGATAGATATTACCTCCCTTCATTGAATTTCGCTCTGAATCATAAAGTTTTGACTTTATCTCTTGTGGCATTTGCCGTTCTTGCAAGCGTTGTTCTTTTGCCTTTTGTTGGTTATAGTTTGTTCCCAAAAGCTGAAACTAACGTCATTATGCTTGATATTAATTTGCCAAAAGGTTCGTCTTTAGACGAAACTAATAAAGCGACAAAGTTTGCCGAGGTTATCTTATCAAACGATTCTTTTGTTTTATCTTACGCTTCAAACATAGGGAAAGGCAACCCATGGATTTATTATAATTCTATGCCAAAACAAGAAAGCAAAAATTACGCAAATATATTAATTCAAACTAAAAAATTTGATCGCAAAGAAATCGAATCATTTATCAAAAGAACAAGAAAAAAATTAGCCGATTATCCTGGGGCTTCCTTTGAATTGCGAGAATTGCAACAAGGCGTCCCAATGGAGGCTCCTATAACTATAAAAATAATCGGCGATAATTTCGATAAGTTAAGCAAATGCGCCTCAAAAACTGAATCAATCCTTAATAACATTGAAGGCGTAATTAACGTTTTTAATCCTGTTTCAACAAATAAATATGACTTAAAGTATATTGTTAATAGGGAAAAAGCGGGAATTTTAGGAGTTCCTTTAGAGCTTATCAATAAAGTTTCAAGAGCTTCTATAGCGGGTATAGAAATAACTAAATTTAAAGAATCGAATGGGAAAGAATATCCTATCGTAGTAAAAACTTTTTTGAACAAAAACTTAGATATAAGCGATTTAAATCGCATTTTAATACCCTCTTTGAGCGGGGCTTATTTGCCGCTAAATTATATATGCGACATTGTTTTTGAAAAAGCTCTTCCACAAATTGAACATTATAACTTAGAAAGAACGATTACTGTGACAGCAGACGTCGAGCGAGGTTATATCGTTGATAAAATCGCCAGCGAAGCTAATGAAAAATTGATGCAGTCTAATTTTCCCAGCGACGTAAAATTTATTATTACTGGAGAAGTCGAAAAAAGAAAAGAAACTTTTGGAGATATGTATTGGGCTTCGATTATTGCCGCGTTGACAATTTTCGCGGTATTAGTTTTCCAATTTAATTCTTTTGCGCAAACTGGAATTATATTTACTACAGCTCCCTTAGGTTTTATTGGCTCAATATTCGCTTTGTTTTTATTTAAATCTACTTTTTCTTTTACAGCTTTTATCGGCGCGATAAGCTTAATTGGCATTGTCGTAAATAATGGAATTGTTTTAATCGATTACGCGAATCAATTGCGCAAGAATGGATATTCTAAACGGGAAGCTATTGTCGAATCTTGCAGAACGCGAATTCTTCCTATAATCTTAAGCTCTTTTACTACTATTGCAGGCCTAGCTCCTCTAACATTATTAGGCGGAGAACTTTGGGAACCGATGGGATTGACAATTATCGGCGGTCTTTTTGTGTCGACTGCTCTTACATTAATTGTATGCCCAATTTTTTATGTTTTAAAAGAAGAGAATTAGCAATTGCGAAAAAAATTGGTATTTTATTCTATAGAAATTATCGAGGTTAGTCTCTCTTGAGAAATTTTTAAAGTAATATTAAATAAAAGCAAAGGACATGAAATGTAAATTAATTTTGATTTTGTGAAAGTTTTATAGAGTTAAAAAAAGCGTAAACATTTTTATTTTATGATAAGATTTTATTTTTGGAAAAATTCAAAATTTATTTTATCCATTAAAGCCCGTTAATCTTCCCATTTGAATTAAATAATATCTAAGAAGATTTTGTTTTTCTTCGTTGATTGGCATTTGATCAAGTTTTATTAATTTTTCCGCTTCCTTTAAGGCTTTTGCAACTTGAATTGGCATTTCAGCAGAAGTTTCATATACATAATTTAAATATTTGAAAGCGTCCGCAAAAAATTGGCGCATATTCTCGTCGGCTGCCATTGAAAAAGCTTTTTGATTTTTTAAATTCGCTTTTTTAATATCTAAAGAAAAATCTAATTTTTCGTTTTTAGAAGTTAATTCCCACAGAGCTAAAGCCAAATCGCAAAAACTTTTAACGCGCGATATTATCGGTTCTTCGATTATTTCCCAAATTTTGCTTCTTAAATAAGCGGTTCGATTTCTAATTTCAAAAATCTTTTTTATTCTTTTGAGTTGTTCGTTGTTTATTTTAAAAAGCGCCTCGCGATAAAATGAATCAAAATCGTCGTTAAATAAATTTTTTTGCATAATGACGGCGATATCAGGTCTTAAAAATCGATATAATTCCGGATTAAATTCGTCGTTTTCAAAAAAATCAGAAACATTTAAGCCGTGTCTTCTAATTAATTCCTTCTGAAATAATTTGATAGAAGAGTTTAAAAAACTAATATCCTCGCCAAGAGCGTATAAAGAAGAATTTCCGGGCGGGAAAGCTTTTTCAATTTTTTCTATATAACCGTTAGGTTTTTCGCAATAAATTCTTAATTCATACAAGATTTCATATACGGGCAAATTTGGCAAAATTCTTTCGTAAAGAGCTATTTCAGCGTCGCCTAAAGCGGATTCTGTCAGCAAAAAGCTGTTTATTGTTCGAGACAATCCTAAAGCAAGCTGCGGAATGCCTAAAATCATCGTTTGACTTTGATTATGAGATATTGCTCGCAAAAGACTTCCGCTTATTGACAACGGTATTTGTTTGGCTATTCTTTCAATTATTTTTCTTCCAATCGCATCTGAACCGATTGATTGCGAAAGTCGCGCTGTTGGTCTATCTCTCAACTGAGGCAAAGATCTTCCGATAAAATAAGAAACAATATGCAATCCAACCACGTCCTCTTCTTTGCCATAAGTTATTTGCCTAAAATTATTTTTATGCTCTTCCAAAAATCTTTCGTAAACTGCGTCTTTTTTGCCGGCAGTCAATCTTTCCAGTTCCTGAATTCCTCGCGTTTTAAATTGCAATCTCGTTTCTGTTAAAGGCTCTCCAGCTCTTTGCAATTCCTGCAAATGCTCCATTTGCTTTTGTCTTAGATACCATAAAAGATTGGCATATTTTTCAACAGACAAAGATCTTACTTGCTCAGAAATATAACTTTGAAACGTCTTTAAATCTGCATTTAAGAAAACGCCCAATAAAGGAGTCGTCGCATATTCAGCGCTTTTGAATGCGGTAGGAGTCAATTTTAAATCTTTGCAATTTTCTTTCGCAAATCTTTCAACAAATAATTTTTTTCCGGAACTGAATGAATAATAATTTCCTTGTCTTTGCATCGGCTCGCCAGAGCCTAATTTTATTCTAACTTTCGTCAATAAATTTTTAAAAGAAAGAAATTGGTATAAATTTAATTTCGCCTCTTTATATAAAACCAATCCAAGCGGTTGTCCTACTTGTTGACTTAAATCGCTTCCAGCGATAAAAATTTCTGATATTATTTCTCCAAACCTATCCTCGATTTTTTGATCAATTCTTTTTGTTTGCGACGCCCTTTCGTAAATTTTTTCAAGATATTCGTTTAAATTTCTTACCGCAGTAAAATCTTCAAACAAAGGAGCTATAGTTACTATTGGAATTTCAATATTTGGATTATTTCTCAACAAATCTTCGCGCTTTAATCTTAACTTTCTCTCAAAAGCTATTGCGGCTTCAGGTTTTGTAGACATGCTAATTTGCGCAAGAAATATCAATCCCGGATTTCCATACTTAGCCCCAATCGAATTTAATTCGAATATATTTTCGACCGTTGTGTCGATCGGAAACTGATCTTGACCTAAAACCATTTTTTGATGAATTCTCGGAGAAATTACAAATCGCGACAAATAATTTTTAAATAGCGCGATTTCTACGAACAATTTATAATTATTAATATTTTTAACAATCTTCTCTACATTTTCAAACAACAAATCTCTTAATCTTTGATTCAAATAAAAATAATATTCTAACTCCTCTCGTCTTTTTTTTCGAAGCTTCAACATTCTTTTTTCAAGCCGCAAATTTCTTTTAAATACGCTTTCTGGATCTTCTCTTTGAACTCTAAATAATTTTGAAATAATATTTTTTTTCCTCAAATCTATCGGCAGATAACTTTTATATTGTTTTTCTAATATATCGGTTAATTTCGTTATTCTATCGAGAAGATTCAAAAAACTATCTACTCTTTTTTCAAGTCGCAATATTTCTTTTTTCAAATTTTTATCAATAGAAAAAGTCCTGTCTATATTCTGCATTGCTGTTATTATTTTTATTTGGTTTCTTATATTTTCAATTGTTATTTTAGCCGCAATGCTTTGACCTTGTCCGCTCGGTCGCGAACTTCCATCCCAATCCCCCCAAAATGATAAAATAAATTTAGGATAATCTATATCGTTTAATTCAAAAAAACTTTCAGCTAATGTCGCCGCTTTTAAATCTAAAATCGCCTCGTAGCCTTCTTGTTCAGACTTTATTGAAACGTTTGTCGAAAGATACTCGTCGACAACGCTTTCGCAAAATTGCCTAATTAAATCATCCGAAATATTTTCTCTTCTTGCGATTGATTCTACAATTTCAAGCGAACGTTTTTCCGCTTCGATAGATCTCGCCTGTGTCGGATGAACAGTTCTATCAAATTGTCTATATTTAAACCTTTCGATTTTTTCTTTTAAACAGTCGTTTGAAAATTCTTCGCGCAATTTTTTCGACAATATTTCAGCAGATTCAAATCTTTTCTTTGATAGAGAAAATATAATAGAATAATCCCTAAGTTTTGAACGAATGAAAGATTTTCGAAAAGCCAGTTCTGCTTCTTTAAATTCGATAAAATAATTTTTAATTGCCCCGCAGTTTTTTTTCAATTTAAAAAATTTTGAAGCTTTATTCTGAAAAATATCTTCGACATAATAATCTATTCTTTTTACAACGTCGTTATATTCTTTTTCAAAATTAAACTCCGACAAAATACTTTCCGAAATATTTTTATAATTCGGCTCTTCGATTTTGTAGTGAGATTTTAATTCTGCTATTATTCTATTTAAATCGATTAACAGCCTTCTCGCTTTTTTTCTCAAAGTTTCGTTGTCGTCGGTTCCTCCCAATGTTAATCTAAAACATGAGCGCGCAATTTCATAACCTCTCGACGTTCTTGCAAACGCGCTCAATGGAACAACTCCCACGCCGCCGCGCGCTAAATTGTATGCTAAATTTTCTAGAGACACTCCATCTGGCAATAGTTCAATTTTCAAAATTGGATACATTGCTCCTTTTGGCGGCAAAATCTTTATTTGATATGCGTTCCTTTCGCTTGGAAAAGCTTCCACGGAATCAGTCAATATTTTCGTTCTTTCATAAAACAATTTATTTCTATGCAAATAATAAGCTTCTACTCTTTCTTTTGAATTTCTATAAAACAAGTATGATAGAAATATTGCAAACAAATTTGGCTTTATATACGAAACAATTTTTTTATACTTGTTATACAATTTCTCTTCAGGTATTTCCACAATCGCCAATCTCGAACCAGCCAAACAATCTGTTTTAGAAACAGACTGAACTGTGATTGCTCGATTGAATTCGTCTAATATTATTTCCCTTTTTTTATATAACTCAATCGTTATATCTTTAACTGTTTTTATTCTATTCAAATTTTTCCAAGGAGCCACATTCGAATAAGATAGATCGTCGATAACGTAAATTTTTTTTCTTAACGCGTATTTTATCAGCTCTTCAACGTCTTTTTCATTAAATATCATTCCAGTTGCGTTGTGAGGATTATTTAAAACAAGAGCAATTTGATAATCGTCTGGAGAATTTTGCTTTGCATCTACTCTCTCATCTATTATTTTTTTCAATTCAGGAACATTTAATTCAAAATCATCCGTTAGAGCCGAGCTGAAAACTTTAGGAAAGCAATGCTCATATGTCCAACTCAAGTCGGGAGCAATTGCTTCTTTTATATCGCAATGAAAACCTAGCAAACTTAAAGCCGTTCGCGACGATCCGCTTACAACACAGCTCCGCGAAATATCAAGATTTTCATTATACTCGCAATAACTCGTTAAAAAATTTTCAATCAAATCGTCGCAAAAATTTACATCGTCAATTCTATTGGTTATTTCCGTCAATAATTCAAATGAATTTTTTTCTCTTAAAGCATTCGAGCCGACTAATTTTCTTTTTAACAACGACGATGATTGTAATGAAAAATCAACTAAACTTTCAATTCGCTTAAATCTTTTTTCTGAAAAACTCTTCCATCTTTCAATTATCTTAAATAATCTCGCATTATTAAATTTTTCAAAACTAAAATATTCGTCGAAACACTCTCGAACCTCGATTCTTTTATCCTTAACGATTAAGTTATTTTCTATCAAATATTGCAACCCTTCCATTTCGGCAACAGAAGGAGTGCCCTTTAACTGAAAATGAAAATTTTCAATCGCTTTAATATACTCAGCGTTACCCGCGGCAAAAACAACCGAATAATTTTTCAAACTTGAATCAAATATTCCGCAAGTCAAAAACCTCAAAACTCGCCTCATCATTTTTGATTCGCGAGCCAAGGAATAATGATTAGGAGCATCGTTAACTTCGACAAAAAAAATTGGAAATCGCAAACTTAAAACTCGCAATTTTCTACGCGTCTCTTCTTTTAATATTGAGCCAAAAATAACAAATAATGCATTGGTATTATTTTCAAAATATTTTATTATTTTTTTTTCTAGATCTTCTTCGTCGTTAAATGAAAACTCAAAATACAAATGATCGAATTTAAAAAAATCGACTGGATATCGATAATCGTAAAACAAAATTTTCGCGGGCTTATATTTTAACTTTTCATTCAAAGCAAAAAATAAAATTCTTAACGCTTCAAAAATACCACCCGATATAATCGAAATTTCTTTAACTCCGCTTTTTTCTCCTAAATCATAATTCAAACTTTCAACTTGATTTTTTGTCAGCCATTCGTAAAAATAACGAGCTGCAAAATTAGGATTCGTTTTCAAGAAACCGCCTCTTGGAGCGTAAGGAGAACATTTTATTATTAATTTTTTTATTAACTCAAGATCTCGAACTTCTTCATTCGAAAGATTATATTCCTTTATGTAATTAGCCGCATTGTCAATATCGCAATTAAAATTCAAAGGAATTTGAAGAGTCAATTTCAAAAATAATGATTGCAATTCCTTATGTTGAATTGGATTTCCTATATGAAGATTCACTCTTTCCTCAGGCGGAACGTTAGAAGCGGCGACCGCTTCGCTAATTTCAGAAACAGTCGCGGCTTCGGTTCCGCTTAACTCAAAATACTTTAATACTTCCGAATTCATCTTGCAAGTTTGATAAAATTATATGCGAAAATTAAAAATTATTTTTCTACATCTTTTTTAATCAAAGACGAAATCAAATCAGTTAACGCCTCGGAAATGTCTACGCCTTTTGCGGCTTCTCCGCTTAAATTCACTATCGTTCTTGCATTTTTCAACGATTGACTCGCTTCTATTAAGCGAGCGGCTTGCGGAGAAAACAATAAAAGCTCGGGATGTTTTTTTAGCAGCTCCAATTCTTCTTTCTCGACTTCAAGTTTTATCTGTTGTATTTCTTTTTCAAATTCGGCTTGCAATTTTTTTATATGATTCTCATTTTCAGCTTCGATTTCGTTCAATACCTTTTTCTGGCTTGACAAATTCTTTTTTTCTTCAAGCAGTTTTAACTCCAGTTCGCATTTTTTCTTTTCGATATCATATTTCAAATTTTGCAGGTACTCTTCGTTCTTCTTATTCAATCGAGCCGATTCCTTTGCTCTTATAGCTTCTTTCGCTTTTTCGTCAAGAATTTCTAAATTAGTCGCTGAAAAATTTTTTATACTTATCCCAAACTCTGCAGATTCCTTTTTAGCATTAAAAATCAAATAATCGATTTTTTCTAAGTTTATTTCTTCAATTTCCAACTTTTCTATTCGAGATTTCAAATAACCTATTGCCATCGACATAAATTTCTCGGTCGCGTTTTGAAGAGCCTTTTCATTCCACCCCCCTTTTTTAATTAAATTATCCAGCTTTTCAAAATCAATGCTTGCCGAGCCGTTCAATTTTATTTTTATTTCTATATTTCCGCTCGATGTAGCTTTAAATTCAGACTCAAAAAAATTCTCTTCGCAACTTAATGGCAAGCTTCTACATTTCAAATATAATTTCTGAAGACTTGCTTCAAATTTTCCATTTTTCTCTTTAACTATTATTTGATGCGGTTCTCTAATTTTAATTTGAACAATTATCGCTATTATAGCAATAACGAATAAAACAAGCAAAATAATGAATAAATATTCCATTTTTATTTTTTTAGTTTCAAATTTAATAAAAAAAATATTTAATATGCGATAAAAAACTTTCAGCTTCTTTAAAATTATACTTAATCGTTTTCATTCGAAATATTTTCATCAAGCAAATTAAATTCTTTAGCAAGCGATTCAAGAGCGATCTCTTTAAACTCAGAAGAAATCAAACAACTAATTTTTATTTCTGAAGTCGTAATCATTTTAATTGGAACATTTTTCATAGCGTTAAAAAATCTATAAGCCGCTCCTATGCCGTTTCTCATACCTACTCCAATTATTGATATTTTTACATTATCTCTATCAAAAGACATATTAAAATCTCCATATGCCGCAAAATATTCTCTTATTATCTCTTGAAGTTCTTCGATTTTATCGTTCACAATTGTTAAACTTACGCTCATATCCTTAGTATTTGCAATCACCGATATCATATCGACATTAAGTTTTTGTTCTGCTATTTTTTTAAACATCTCTTGCAAAAGTTCAAAATTTTTTGGTATTCCATAAACTGTCGCTCTTGTTTGATTATCCATAAAACTTGCTCCGGTTACAAGCGGAGCCTCGAGTATATGATTTTCGTCAACCACGTATGTGCCCTCCTTTTTTGATAATGTTTTACCGCAATAAATTTTTACTTTATATTTTTTTGCTATTTCTACGCTTCTTGAATGCAAAACTTTAGCGCCCTGAAACGCCATCTCCAACATCTCGTCGTAACTTACATACTTTAATTTTTTTGCCTTTGGAAACAACTTTGGATCAATAGAATAAACTCCCGCAACGTCGCTATAAATAGAGCAATCTACTCCCATAACAGCAGCAATTGCGACAGCCGTTGTATCGCTTCCTCCCCTGCCCAATGTCGTCAAATCATAATCTTCAGTTATCCCTTGAAATCCCGTAACGGCTATCACATCGTATTCTTCCAAATATTTTTTTAATCGTTGTTTATCGATCGATTTTATAATTGCCGAATTAAAGTTTTCGTCCGACTTAATTCCAGCTTGAAACGCATTTAATGAAATCGCTTTTATACCTATTTCAGCGCAAGCAATGCAAAAAAGAGCTACTGATACTTGTTCCCCCGTAGCAAGCAGCATATCCAGTTCTCGCGGATTTGGCTTTTTTGATATTTCTTTAGCCAACGCGATAAGATTATCTGTAGTTTTCCCCATCGCAGAAAGCGTCGTTATAAATTTTGCTCCGTTTTCTATTTTAGGCTTGTAAGACTCAGCGATTTTTTTTATTAACTCCGGCGTCGCAACAGAACTGCCGCCATATTTTTCAACATAAAGCCTTTCCATACAACCTCCTATAATTTTCTTAATTCTTCGACTAACGATATTTTTTCTAAATTCACCTCGTCAATTTTTTTTATGACTTTTGCCGGACAACCAGCCGCTACAGTAAAAGGCTCTACATCTTTTGTTACAATTGCCCCAGCGGCTACTACTGAATTTCTTCCAACTCTAACCCCTTCAAGAACAACTGCGTTTGCTCCAATTAGAACATTATCTTCCACCACCACAGGCTTAGCGCTTGGCGGCTCTATTACTCCAGCCAAAACGGCTCCAGCCCCAATATGACAATTTCTTCCCACAATAGCTCTTCCTCCTATAACAGCGTTCATATCAATCATTGTATAATCTCCTATTTCCGCTCCTATATTTATAACCGCGCCCATCATTATCACGCATTGATTGCCAATCTTTGTCATTTCTCTTATAATTGCGCCCGGCTCGATTCTTGCATTAATCTCGAGCAGATTTGCCATTGGTATAGCTGAATTTCTTCTATCGCATTCAATTCTTTGACTCTTTATAAATTTTTTATTCTCTTCATAAAATTTTTTATATTCTTCATATTCGCCAAATACTATCGCCCAATCTTTATAAGCGTAATTTTCAAGAAACCCAAAATTTACTCTCTCAATTTCTCCCTTAATATACGCTTTTATAGGCGTTGTTTTTTTTGAATTTGCAATTAGATTTATAATTTCTTGAGCGTCCATTTTATTTCTCCTTAAATATATCTTCAAACGTATAATAGCCTCTTTGTTTATCTAATAAAAATTTAGCCGCTAAGCGAGCTCCCTCCGCAAATGTTCTACGCGATATAGCGGAATGTCTTATCTCGATCAAATCCCCTGAATTCGCAAAATATACGGAATGCTCTCCGACAACTCCCCCTATTCTCAACGAATGCGACAACTTATCTTCTCCCAAAATTTCCAACAAACTTTTAGCCGTGCCCGAAGGCTTATCTTTTTTTTTCTTATGATGAAGTTCGACAACCTCGCAATCCCAATCGCTCATTATTTTTTTTGCAACTTTCAATATTTCTTTAAGAGCGTATACTCCAACTGAAAAATTAGTCGAATACAAAACTGCAATTGTATCGGAAACCGATATAATTTTATTCTTTTCATCCGCCGTATAACCCGTCGTTCCAATCGCTAATTTAGAATTATACTTTAAAGCAAAAGACAACGTCGCTTCAAGAGCGCTTGGCAAACTAAAATCAAAAATTACTTCGGGCTTATCTTGTTCAAATCTTTCGTTTAGATCGTAACCAAAAACTAACTCGTGCCCTTCTTCGTTCATCGCATTAATTATTTCTTTTCCCATTCTGCCTTTAAAACCGACTATTCCGTATTTAATCGCTTTGTTCATATTAACTCCTTAAGTTTTCAATTTCTTGATTTAAAACTTTCTCAGTCCCTTCTTCTATTGAACACAAAGGCAAACGCAAAACATTCTCGCACAAACCTAATTTACTTGCGACATACTTTATAGGCATAGGATTTGTTTCGATAAATAAAGCTTTCATCATTTTATATAATTTTTTATTCAAATTAAACGCTCTGTATAAGTCTTTGCTTAGAGCGGCATTTATCATTTCTCGCGTTTCTTTCGGATACGCATTCGATAATACTGAAACTACCCCATCTCCCCCGCATAAACACATCATTACCGCAGTATCGTCGTTGCCGCTATATATTTTCAATTTATCATTTCTTAAAGCAAATAATTTTGCAATATGCGAGAAATCAGAACTCGCTTCTTTTATCGCGACAATATTTCGAAAGTCTTCGCTTAATTTTATTGCCGTTTCTGGAGCTATATTCATACCGGTACGACTTGGAACATTATAAAGCATTATTGGAAGCGTTGTTTCTTCAGCTAAAGCTTTATAATATAAATACAATGATTTTTGAGTTCCTTTGTTATAGTAAGGATTGACTATCAAAAGACCGTCGACTCCTAACTTTTCAGCTTGCTTTACGTTGTATAAAGTTTTTTTATACGAATTAGTTCCGCATCCGACAATTACTGGAATTTTTTTTCTAACTTTTTCTAAAGTTTTTAATGTAATTTTTTCTCTTTCATCGTTATCAATCGCTGGAGCTTCGCCAGTAGTCCCTAAAACTACAAGAGCGTCGATTGACGCTTCAAGTTGAAAACTTACGATTTTTTCGTAAGCGACTAAATCAAGTTCATAATTTGAATCAAACGGCGTTATTACTGCCGTCGCTGTTCCTTTAAACATTTTACCCTCCTTTTTTGTAAACGTTTACATATTTGATTTTAAGTTGCCCTCTCGCTTAATTTGTTCACTTTAATTTTCTAGAAAGGATAGCGGAAGACAACTTAAAACTTTTTTTCAATAATACTTTGTCTTCCGCTATTTCTTTTTGGCGGATTTAGAGTTTTTTTCTTTTTTTGAGCATTTTGTGTCTTTTTTACCTACAGAAAAATGAACCAGAATAAAAGATAAATCAAAAATAGAAGATATGTAATAACAAAAAACGCTCATTAAAAAAAAATTATTTATTTTACAGAAATAAAAAAAATTTTTTTTTATTTGTCAAATTATTTTTTAATTACGCGCATATTTATTCATATTTTTTAAATATAAAAAACGCTCTTATTTTTTTAATTTTATTTAATAATTATTTAATGAATATTATACTTCTTTCAAAAGCTTAACAGATAAAAGTTGTTTGATAGAAATTAAGACGATCAAAAAAAAATTTAATATTACCTTAAAAAAGTCAACTCAAATCTAAAACTAACATTAATAAATAATTCTTTATTTATAGTTTCACTTTGCTTTTAATAATTTTACCTGTAATATATCATAATATTGACTATTTAAAAATTTTTTAACGTAGTTAAAACTTGATAATAGCTTTGTAATAATCGAAATGAAATTTATAAATAACCCATCAAACAAAATAATATCAAATATTAAAAATTGTCTTTAAATTCAAATAAACCTTCTGCAATGGCAATCCGACTACGTTATAATAACATCCATTAATCTTTTCAATAAAAACCGCTCCAAAATCATCTTGTATACCATAAGCTCCCGCTTTATCTAAAGGACTGCCGCTTTTTACATATTCAAGAATCTCTTCGTCCTTTAATTTTCTGAATTTAACTTTTGTTTTTTCATAATCGACAATCGTTTTTTCCTTTTCATAATCAAAAATTGCAAAAGCCGTATAGACAATATGCTCTTTGCCGCTTAAACTTTTTAACATTTTAAAAGCGTCTTTTTCATCTTTAGGTTTTCCAAGTATCAAATCTTCTAATACTACGATAGTATCTGCCGTTAATATAACTCCTTGCTTGACTTTTATTTTTGCGGCTTCTAACTTCTCTAACGCTATTCTTTTTGCATTTTTCAGAAAGCTTTCTTTTTCGTTAAAACTTTCTTTGACATCGACAGTAAAAGTTTTAACAGGAATATTAAGAAGTTTTATCAATTTTCTTCTTCTCGGCGATTTAGACGCAAGATATAAAATTTTATTCATTCAATTTTAACCATATATGTTAGAGGGAAATAATATTTTAAGATTTCATCATACTTTTGTCCATTTCTGCTTCTTCCCAATGCTCCATATTGACAAAATCCCACGCCATGTCCATATCCTTTCCCAATTAATTCTAATTTATTTAAATTGCCCGTCGTTTGCGAAATTTCTTTATTGATTTCAAACATTGAGCTTCTTAAAGACGAATTAGAACTCTCTGTCAACATTATAAATCTAATATTATTTCCATACAACTTAACGATTTTTATTTCTCCTTTTGAATTTAAATATTTAAATGCCAGATATTTTACTCTGCCGCTTGGAAATTTGCTTTCAATATAAACGTCTTTAATATTTGCTATATCAAGCGAAGAATCGTAATTTTTTAAATTAGATTTAATTTTGCTTTCTGAAAAAGTTTCGATCCATTCAAATTTTGGAGCGATTGAGCAATACGCCTTGCCATTCTTATCTAAATCGTTTTTATTTCTTAGATATGGATAATCTCCATCTGAAAAAACGTTCGCTACGTCTTCTGTTTGCCCCCCGCATGAAGAGTGATAAAATGTTTTAGCTGGAACGCCATTATAAAATAATGCTATTTGATTTGTAGCCTCGACTGCGCTCGAAGATATTTCCTTCTCATAATCAAAACCTTTATATACTTGATCTGATATATCGGCTCTTACGTCGTATACTCGCCTTGAAGAATATATTTTCGAATATGCATACGTCCTTGCGACAATGCAAAATGCTTTCAAAGCTTCATAATCGCTGGAAGAGTTTGCTATTCCATATTCCGCTGGAACAACTCCTTTTAAGTAATCTTCAGTACTTAAATAATTGATAACGCGAGCTTTCCCTTCGTCGTATATAATCTTTATTTTGCCTCGATAATTTCTCCCTTCAAAATCGATTATATTAAATGAATTTTTTGAAACAATATAAAATCCGTTTTCTAAAAAAGACGATCCATTAGATAAATTTATTTTTATTTTTGAATTATAAATCTGAATTGACAACGATTGATTTTCTAAAATATTGATTAAATTTTCATGCGATAAATTTTGTAAAATCGTTTCGCTTGTAAACTTTAATGTCTTGCCATTGTAGTCATTCGAAAGCAAAACATTAATATTTTTCAACTTATCATTTTTGATTTCTTGAATTTTTCCTATATCGGCTTTATCATCTTCAAATCTATCTACCGGAGAGCAAGAAAATAAAATAAAAGCGGCAAGCGTTAACAATAAATAATTATAAAAAGCGAACCGCATTTTTAAAAAGTTCATTATGGAAGGAAGTTAAAATTTATCTAAACATTGCTTTTATGCTGCCCCAAGTCCTCTTAACGCTCGATACGTTATGAGTAACGTAAATTTCTCTTGAATATGATTTCTCGTTATTATTACAAGCAATCTCTAATTTGTATACAAAAACTCTATCAGTCGTCTTAAATGCTGTTTCGTCTCTGTATGAATAATACGAATAAGAACCTTTAGGAGAAAATCTTTTAATTTCAATATATTCCCCGTTGATATTTTTCCTTAAAAGACCGAAATAATTAACGTTAGTTTCTTCTAAAGTTTCCCATTCGACTATAATACTTTCATTTTCGCTTTTTGCTCTAAAATCTTTTAATATCGCTCCAGAATAAATTATTCCGAACGTTAATAAAATTATAAAAAATGACGCGAATTTTTTCATAATCGCTCTTTTTTTATTTAAAATATATATTTATATAAACAAAAAATCAAGTTTTTTTTATATTAATTCAAAACATAAGGGATCAAATAACGCGCCATAATATCAACACAAATAATAATTTTACAAGATCTTTTACCTTGTTAATTCCAAAAAAGAAAATAAATTTTTAATTACTTAATGAGACATTAAATATTTTCATTTTAGAAGTTATTTTGCTATTATTTCTCGCTGCCGATTTAATTAAAGAAAAAATCGATAACGCCAAAATAAAAGGCTGTCCTTTTTAGACAGCCTTTGATTTGTAATTAATTTTTATTTAAGCGAATTTAACTCCGTTTTAATATCTTCAAATTTACATTTCTTAATTTTTTTTCCGTTAATCGTAACAGTCGGTCCTTCCGAACAAGTTTCCTCGCAAAATTCTGCTGTCAATTTAATTTCATCGTTATTAAATTTTTCGTCAACATATTTCATTGTTTTCATCAACAATTCTTGAGATCCTCTTAAAAAACAACTTGTTCCCACGCAAACCTTTATCTCGGCTTTACAATTTTTGCCGCCGCTTAATATTTCTATATTATCGCCAAGCAATCTTTTTCTATTTCTATAATGTGTATGCAACAAACTATGCGAAATTGAGCTTCCAATTTCCCGCAATTCTTCCATATACAGTTTCATAAGAAACAAATTATCTTTCGAATTTCTAATTTGCGATTCAACATCGCATTCAATTATGCCATTTCTTCTTAGAACTAAAGTATCATCATCGTAATAAACAGGCTGACCAGCTCCCCCAATACATCCTCTTGGACAAGCCATTACTTCAATAAAATCATATTTCAAATTTCCTTTTTTAATTTCATCTAAAACTTGTCGCGCGTTTTTCAATCCGCTAATAACTGCCGCTTTAACATTCTTACCTTTATATACAAATTTAATTTCTTTCCAATGAGCTTCGTCGTTTAAATCTATTTTATTTTCACAAACAACAAAATTATTTTCATAATTTAAATACCTTACAACAGCCTCCGCTACTCCTCCTGATTTTCCAAATAAAACTCCGGCTCCGCTCTTAAAACCAAAAGGCAAGTCAAAAGACTCCGGACTTAAATTCTTAAAATCAATTCCAGCTTGTTTTATCATCGAAGCGATTTCGACAACGCTTAAAACTAAATCAACATCTTTAGTTCCATTTGTCGTCATCTCTTCTCTTTCAGCTTCGCTTTTCTTTGCCACGCAAGGCATTATAGAAACTACTTTGACTTCTTTTGCGGAGCTATTAATAGATGAATTATTTTTAATTATCGCTCCCAACATCTGCTGCGGAGATTTGCAAGTCGACAAAGAAGAAATAAACTCGGGATAATATTGCTCTACAAATTTTACCCAAGCCGGACAACAAGAAGTCAGCAAAGGCAAATTTTCTTTTCTTTCGAATCTCCCTAAAAATTCGTTTGATTCTTCCAAAACTGTCAAATCGGCGGCAAAAGAAGTATCGTAAACTTTTTTGAAACCAATTTTTTTCAATGCAGCGACAAGTTTTCCGCTCAAATTAATTCCTGGTTTAAATTCAAACATTTCGCCGATAGAAACTCTAACAGCTGGAGCCACTTGAGCGACTACATAATAACGCTCGTCAGATAAAATTTTCCAAACATCATTTACGTTCGATTTCGGATAAATCGCCCCAGTCGGACAAACTCTTGCGCATTGACCGCAATCAACGCATTCGACTTCATTTAATTTTTTTCCAAATGCTGGAAGAATATTAACGCTTGAACCTCTATATGCAAAATCTATAGCTCCAACGCTTTGAAGTTCTTCGCACGCTCTTACGCAATCGCCGCAAAGTATGCATTTCGAGGAATCTCTAACAAGAGAATGCGAACTAAAATCTATTTCGCATTCTTTATCGACTTTCTTAAACCTAACTTCTTCAACTCCAACTTTATTTGCAATTTCGAGCAATTTACAATTGTAACTTTTGGCGCAAGAAGGACAATTCATTTTATGATTCGCAAGCAATAATTCGACAGCGATTTTTCGAATTTCTCTTAGCTCAGGCGTATTTGTTTTAATAATCATTCCCGGCTCAGGAGCTGTAGAACATGATGATACAATCCCTTTTCCTTCGATATCAATTAAACAAAGTCGACAAGCTCCATACACGCTCAATTCAGAATGATAGCAAAAAGTTGGCAATTCAACGCCAGCTTTGCGAGCCAATTCTAATAAATTTTTCTCTCCATTATAATTTACTTCGACGCCGTCTATAATAATTTTTTTATTCATATTTCCTCCTTATCCGACAGTTATTGCGTTAAGTTTGCATGCTTCAATACAAGCTCCGCATTTTATACAAAGCTCCTCGTTAATTACATGCGGTTCTTTTTTATTTCCTTTTATAGCCCCAACAGGACAATATCTTAAACACAAACCGCAACCTTTGCAAAGCTTGGCTACAATCTTAGGTTTTAACAAAGCTTTGCATTCTTTAGACGGACATTCTTTTTTTATTGCATGAGCAAGATATTCTTCTCTAAAAAATTTAATTGTAGACAAAACAGGATTTGGAGCCGTTTTGCCCAATCCGCACAATGATCCTTTCTGGATAGCTTTACCCAAAGTCTCCAATAATTCGATTGTTTTTTCATCGCCTCTGCCTTCGATAAGATCGTCCAATAACGCCGGCATTTGTTTTGTTCCTTCGCGACACAAAACGCATTTGCCGCAGGATTCGTTTTGAGTAAATTGCATAAAAAATCTAGCGACTTTTACTATACATGTATCGTCGTTAATAACAACCAAACCGCCGGATCCTATCATTGCTCCAATACTTTTCAACGAATCAAAATCAAGAGGCATATCAAGATGCTCTTTAGTCAAACACCCGCCCGATGGTCCGCCAATTTGAGCAGCTTTAAATTTTTGATTATTAATCTCGCCATTCTTATCAGTAACTCCTCCTCCAATTTCAAAAATTATATCCTTTAATTTAATTCCCATCGGAGTTTCAATTAATCCAGAATTTGCAACCTGCCCTGTTAAAGCAAAAGTTTTTGTTCCAGGCGACGTCGGTGTTCCTATCGATTTAAACTTTTCCCAACCTTCTTTTATAATTACAGGAACAGTAGCCAATGTTTCAACATTATTAATTACTGTCGGCTTTCCAAAAAGACCTTTCTCGGCTGGAAACGGCGGTTTCGGCATCGGCATTCCTCTTTTGCCTTCTATTGAGGCTAACAACGCAGTTTCTTCTCCGCAAACAAAAGCTCCTGCTCCTTCCATAACTATAATATCAAAATTATACCCGCTATTAAAAATATTTTTCCCCAAAAAACCATATTTTCTTGCTTGATCAATAGCTATTTTTAATCTTTCAACCGCAAGCGGATATTCCATTCTTACATATATATATCCTTCTTCGGCTCCAATAGCTTTGCCTGCTATTATCATCCCTTCAATGACAGCATGGGGATCTCCTTCCATTATGCTTCTATCCATAAAAGCGCCTGGATCTCCTTCGTCCCCATTGCAGACTATATATTTTTTATCTGCTTTTTTAATTCTTGTAAGCTCCCATTTTCTCCCCGTCGAAAAACCGCCGCCGCCTCTTCCTCTCAAGCCCGATCTTAAAATCTCGTCGCATATATCTTTATCGCTCATATCAAACAATGCTTTTATTGCAGCCTCATATCCTCCGTCGTATATATATTCGTCAATATCTTCTGGATTAATTCTGCCGCATCGTCTTAACGACAATCTTTGTTGTTTTTTATAAAAATTAATTTCATCGTACCATTTCTCTCTTTGGTTTTTTATTGGATCGATATACAATAATCTTTCTATTATTTTATTTTTTTTTATAGTTTTTTCGACAATTTCATCTACATCTTCAGGCCTTACTTTTACATAAACAACATTATCCGGCTCAATAGATATAAGAGGACCCATTTGACAAAAACCCTGGCAACCGTTCTTTGAAACATAAATTACAGACTCGTTAGAACTACTTTCAGATTTTAATGAAACTTCGACATTCAATGATTCAGCTTTTAATGCGTCGCAAAATTTTTTATAAACCTTCATTGCCCGATTAGCTATACATCCGGTTCCTCCGCATATGATTATTTTTTTTGATACTTTATTTAAAATCTTTTTTCTTCTTTCGATCGCCTCGACGATAAATACGTTATTCGACGCCATTATTATTCTCCAATTTTATTATTTTTTCTATTTCGCCTAATATTTTTTCTGGAGTACATTGTGAAAAAGTCGTATAATTTATTAAAACCGCTGGAGCAATACCGCAAGCTCCTAGACAAGATACTTTTTCTAGAGTAAAAAGCAAATCGGGAGTTGTTTTTTTATTCTCGCTTAATTTCAGTTTTTTTTCTATAGCTTCTATAATTGCCGTAGATTTCTTAACGTGACATGCAGTTCCATCGCAAACTTTAATTATGTATTTCCCTTTTGGTTCCAATGAAAAGTGAGCGTAAAAAGTAGCCACTCCAAATACTTTCGCCGAAGATATGTTTAATGAAACTCCGATATACGACAACAATTCCTCGGGCAAATATCTGTATTCTTCTTGAGTTTCTTGCAAAATTTGTATTAACTTTGTTTTATCGTAATTGTACTTTTCTAATATTTTTGATACTTTTTCAAATTTTTTTCACTTGTTAATGTCTCGCTCATATATTTCTCCTAATGATGTTTTTTCATATTTTTTTTCGACTATTCTTCTTGTCAAAACCGCCAAACTTAACGTTAATTGAGCATTTTCAATTACTATATTTTCCGGAGCTGCAATATGAACCGGAGTAAAATTCCATATCCCTTCTATTCCAGCATCTATCATCATATTTGCGATCTCTTGAGCTGTGTCGGGCGGAGTTGCTATTATGCCAATTTTTACATTCATTCTTCTAATTAAATTTGGCATTTTATCGATTGAAAATATTTCAATATCATTTATCTTTTTTCCAATTTTTTTTCTATCAATATCAAAAGCGGCTATAATTTTAATTCCATAATCGCTTAAATTAGAATAATGAGCCAATGCGGATCCTATATGACCAGCTCCGGCTAAAAAAGCGTCCTTTGGTTCTTTCCAATTCAAGAAGTTAATTATTCCTTCGTATAATTCCCTTACGTTATAACCAGTTTTAGGTTTTCCTATTATTCCCGTAAATTCTATATCTTTTCTAACTTGCGTAGGATCAAGCTCGAAAATATTAGCAATTTTAGTCGTAGATATTTCTTCGGTTCCATTAGCAAGCTCAATTTTTAAAAGTTCGAGATATTTTGCCAACCTTCTTATCGTAGGTTCTGGAGTCATATTTCCTCCTAATAAGTTTATTTATATCAGTATATATTTATCGATAAATTTTTCTCTATATAAAAATAATATATTTTTACTTATAAGTCAAGTTTTTTTTAAATTATATTTTATATTTTAATTTTTTTATGAACGAAGATAATAAGCTTAGAGCGTTAGTATCCTTTGCGTTTTCTATTTTGTATTTGTCTTTATGTTTATTATTTATAATATGCGATTTTTTATTTAATCTTAAATTATACAAACTTGGAATTCTTCCTTTGACTTTGGAAGGCGTAAAGGGCGTTTTTTTGTCTCATTTCATACACTCTAATATCGAGCATTTTATTTCAAACTCTATCTCCTTAGGTTTGCTTCTTTTTTCGTTAAAATATTTTTACTTTTTCGACGCATATTATATT
>Ga0209691_1000526_pt1 | contig 26905 bp, 22 predicted proteins | sample YNPMSBMetaG_FD_187120 | JGI IMG/M metagenome (GOLD analysis project Ga0209691, IMG submission 187120) | Anoxygenic and chlorotrophic microbial mat microbial communities from Yellowstone National Park, USA - YNP MS-B MetaG (SPAdes) (version 2) ... | reverse complement strand
AGGCTCATGTCGCCCAAGTTTCCTTGGATACCGTGGGGATGGTCGGGTTCGGTGATATGGGTTTTGCGGGTGAGCTCGAGGATGAGCTTGTACGCGCTGCGAACCACTTCGGCCGCAGGTGTTTCGGTGGGCAGGATTAGATCGAGCTCACCGATACAGGCTGGGCTTTGGTTAGTCAACAAAACAAAGGGAACCCGGGCAAGTTGTGGGTCTGCGCGCACCATTTCAAAGAACTCTGCCCCTGATAGATCGCTGAGGGAAGCGGTGCTAACGATTACATCGGGGCGGTGGCGTTCTAAAAGTGTCATGGCATAGAGGGCGCTGTCCTCGACCTGGACGTCAAATCCCGACAGCGTGAAGCTGTCTTTTAGCGCGATGCCACGCTTGGGTTGACCGGTCAGGATCAGGGCTTTCATCGGAAAGACTCCTTTTGCGTACGGGGCATGCCTATATCTCCTGTAAGAACCGCTCTAATTCTACCTCGTCCGCGGGCTTGGTCAGATAGGCGTTTGCACCAAGTTGGCTGGCCAAGTCGCGATGTTTGGCCGAAGCGCGCGTGGTTAGCACAGCGATTTTCAGATGGGCCAGGTTGGGACGGCGCCGCACCTCCTCCAGGAGCTCGAACCCAGACATACGGGGCATCTCGAGGTCCGTCACCACGGCACAGAAAGGTAGTTGTTGCAGCAGCTCGAGGGCTTCCTGCCCGTCCGAGGCTGTAACCACCTGGTGACCGGCCTTGCGTAGCATCTGGGCCACTACCCTCCTCACCGATAGGGAGTCGTCTACCAGCAACACCGGAAGCCGTTGGGTTGGAGACTCTTTCCTGCGAGCCTGGGTGGGTATGGTAGGGCTCAGGCTCAGAATGCCACGGGGGCTCAGCACCAGGATCACCTCACCGGTGGCTGCGAGGGTGGCCCCAACGAGGTGGGGTAGCTCGGAAAGAGGAGCTGTAAGCGGCTTGACCAGGGCCTGCTGCAAACCGATGAAGCGTTCGACTGCTAGAGCGACCAGGCCTCCAGCCTGATCCTCTACCACTGCCAAAGGGTATTCTTCCTGTTCTACCGGAGGCAGGCCCAAAAGCGTGCTCAGCAGCTTGACAGGAACAAGATTTCCTTCGTAGACCACCTCTTGTTGGCCTGCGGGTACCGTCAGCAGGGTAACCAGGCTATCGCGGGGGAAGGCAACGATCTGCCCGCCGCTTTGCAGCAGCAGGATGTCCGAAACTACCAGGTTTTGCGGAATTCGCAGGCGGAAGGTGGTACCCAGATCGGTATGGGTTTCCACAGTAAGGTTGCCACGCAGACGGCGGACGGTGGCCGCGACAGCGTCCAAGCCCACCCCGCGCCCGGCTATATCGGTAACCACCGAGGCGGTGGAAAGACCGGGGAGAAAGATAAGCTCCAACGCTTCTTCTGGGCGCATGGCTTCTAACTGGGATCGCGTGCGCAACCCTTTTTCCAGCGCCTTTTGCTTGACCGCCTCGAGGTCGATGCCGCGTCCATCATCGCCAATCTCCACCAGCAGCATACCGCGTTGTTGCTGGGTGCGGATGGTTAGGGTGCCCTGGGGGGCTTTGCCTTTAGCCAGGCGCTCATTTGGGCTTTCGATGCCGTGGATGACGGCGTTGTTGACCAGGTGGAGCAGGGCTTCGGAAAGGCCATCCAGCAGCATTGAGTCAATCTCGACCTGTTCCCCTTGGAAGCGCAGTTGTACTTGCTTATCACCAGCAATCTGCTGTACTTGACGGGTGATTCGGGCGTAAAACCGGCCTATTGGGATCAGGCGGGCCCGGCCCACTTCGTTGCGGAGGTCTTGTGAAAGCTTGTTGAAGTGCTCAGTCTCCTGACGGAAGGCCTTGACCTGTTCGCTGAGGGCCTGGCGCACTTCAGCCAGGTCGTTGGTCATTTCCTGGATAGAGCGGGCCAGGATGTTGAGGTCGTTGTAGCGATCAAACTCGAGCTCGCTAAAGAGCTCCTGTACGGTTTTGCCCAGGGTGCTCTGGGCTTGGGGAGTCCAGGCCTCCTGTGCTGGGGAGAGGCGTGGGTTGAGGTAACGGCCCTCGAAATCGGCGGTGGTTCGCAAGAGCCGCTGACGGGCGGTCTCCAACAGCTGATCCACCTGCTCGAAACGCTGGGCCAGCAGCTCCAGGCGTGAGCGGGCTGCAAGGGCTTCGCCGGCCAGATTGAGCAAGGCATCGAGGCGCTCGAGGCTCACCCGCACCGATGCGGTGCTGCTAGGGCGGGCGGGCTGCACAGACGAGACAGCAGCAGGGGTAGGTGCCTGGGGGCTCGCTGGGGCTGCCTGCCCCAACAGTTGGGCCAGCTGGCCCTGCAGGGCAAAAAGCTTGTTGTCGAGCTCCTGCGCGGCGGAGGGATCTTTGCCCTCGGCTGCCGCGATCATCTGCCCCAGTACCTGTGCGCCCTGCGAGATGAGGTGCTCCACCTGGTTGTTCCAGGGTCTGTGGCCTTCGCGCACCGCAACCATAAGGTCCTCGAGCTGGTGGGCCAAGGCCCCGATGGGCTTGCAGCCCACCGAGTAGGCCGCTCCTTTCACGGTATGCATGGCCCTGAATAAAATCCGCAGGTGTTCGCTGTGTTCACCGCCGCGCTGTAGGCTGGCCAGTGCGCCAGTCACACGATCGAGGTTCTCCAGTGTCTCCGGGGCAAAAAACTCCCAGAAATCGCTGTTTTGTAGATAGAAGCTCCGCAGTTCCTCCACCACCCCAACCGGTTGGGCCGATTCGGGGGTGTTTCCTGGGGGCTCGAGGTCCTCGTTGGCAAAGGCCTCAGGGTTGAGGGCGGTGAGCTCCTGCAGCAAGGCCGCAGCTCCTAGATGGCCTAGCTCGAGGCCTACCCGGCCTTCCTGGCCCTGGATGGTGATGTTTTCCAGTGCGTTGATCAGCACCGCAGTGAGCTGGGCCATGAAATCGATGACCTTGGCCTGTTGGGGCTCGGTATAGCGGGGCGCAGCTTCTAGAATTCGCTCAGCTAGAGCACCTAGGTTGGAGATTTGGGGAAAGCCATACAGCCCAGCCGAGCCTTTAAGGCGGTGGGCCATAACCACTAGAGGCTCATGGCGCCTTATGGCCAGAAACTCGGCAGTCTGCTCGAAGACCGCTACAGTCTCCCAAGCCTCCTCGAGGAAGCTCTGCAGCAGATCGGGCGTGGTGGCAGTGCTCATGCTCCCTCCTGCTCGGGCAGGCGGAAACGAGCCAGGTTTTTGATAAGCGTTTGGGACAGCAGCCGCACGGTTTCAGCGGCCCGGCGGCCCGCCTGACTCTCGATTTCGGTTCTCTGTGCGGTCTGGGTGATTTTTTGTACGGCTTGATCGACCTGTTCCACCGCTGATACCTGGCTTTGGACCAGGCTGGAAATCTGCTGGGCCAGCTGGGCGGACTGTTCAGCCAGCTTGGCGATATCCTCGAGGTGTCCACTGGCGCTGTAAGCTGTATTGTAGCCGCTTTCTACCTCACGAACCCCTTCTTGCACCAGCGCGACCAACCGGCCAATTTCGCTCTGTACCTGTTGCACCAGGTTGCTTACCCGGCTGGTTTCACGGGCCGACTCCTCAGCTAGCTTGCGAATTTCATCGGCTACGATGGCGAAGCGGCGACCTGCGGCTCCGGCTCCGGCAGCCTCGAAAGAAGCGTTGAGGGCCAGCAGGTTGGTCTGCGAGGCGAAGTCCTCGAGCACTTTGGTGATGTTTTCGATCTCAGCGGAGCGCTGGGCCAGCACAGCAATGTTTTCAGCGATGGCCTGTATCTCCTCGCGGATGCTGTTCATCCCTGAGAGGGCCTGGGTTACGGCCTGGCGGCCTAGCTGGGCCGATGCGAGGGTCTGGCCGGCGGCCTCGGCGGCGCTGTCTGCGCTTTGAGCCATCTGACGAATGCTGCTGGCTACGAGGTGGGTCTGGTTCTTCACCTGGCTCACTTCCCGGGCTTGCGCTTGGGCCCCAGCCGCAATGGAGGCGGTGAGTTGATCCATCTGTGCGGCGCTCTCGTTCACCGATACGGCCGCCTGTTTCACTTCCTTGAGCAGATGGCCGATTTCTTCAATAGTTAGGTTCACCGCCTCTACCACGTTGCCCAGTACATCCTGGGTAACCTGGCCTCGCTTGGTGAGGTCGCCCTGGGCCATCTCGATGGCCACTGCCATGAAGTGGCGCACATTTTCCTGAAGCTGCAAGCCCCGCTGTCGTTCGGCCTCCTGTTGCTCCATGAGGGAGCGCAGGGTTAGGATAGACTGGTTTAGGGTTTTGCCGACCAGCCCCAGCTCGTCGCTGGAGCGGAGGTGAGCCAGGGTAGAAAGATTGCCCTGCCCGAGGTTTAGCGCCACCCGGGTCAGCTCTCGCAGCGGCGCTAGAATGGAGTTTGCAACCCCCATAATAAGCCACAGCGACAGCAATAGTGTTGCAGCTACGATGAACAGGCTAAGCGTCTGTTGGTTGGCCAACTGGGCCAAGCGCGCCTCGAGCAGATCGTTGAGCTGGTTCAGGGCCGCGTTCTGCAGGGCGAAGTGAGCCTCGATAGGTCGGCTTAGCTGGTCGAGGTACAAGCTGGGCTCAAGGGTATAGCGCTTGCTCAACACATCCCGACGGGTCAGCTCCACTGCCGATGCGGTGATGGCCCTGGCCGGGCTCATTCCCTCACCCAGGACGCTAACGAGCTGGGGGTTGTTGCTCAGAGCGTTTCTCATCGATTGCTCGAGTGAGGCAGTAACCGAAGGAACCTCACCTAAACCTACATTGCGGTTGTCGAGCGAAGCCAGCAGCCCATTTAGACGCCTTTCTTGCTCTGGGGTGAGCTTTTTGCTTTGCAAAACCATGGTGCCGATACCTTGTAGCTGGCTCAGGGTTTCTACAACCAGCGGGATACGATAAACCACCGAATCGATCAGCCAGTAGCTTCGCGCAGTTGGGTCTAGGATCAGCCCGGAGCCAATGGCAAATTGCTCGTGAATCCTAAGCAGCTCCTGAATAAGCTGGGTGTGCTCCTGGAAGCTTTGAGAGGGACCATACCTCACGGCCAAGAGGGTATCCCAGCGGGTTCTGAGGGTAGAAAGCCGTTCTTGAAGGCCAAAAGGATCCCCTTCAGCCCGGTTCATCTGCTCGAGCATCTGCAGATTGCGACCGATCTCCTCGGCCTTCAAGGTGCGCGCAACGGCCAGCTCTTGGTTGCCGGAGAGGGTAGATACGCTCAGGCTGCGGTGATCGGCTATGGCTTTGAGCAGGTCGCTGGTGTTTTGCAGGAAAAGCACCCCCTGTTTGCCGGCCCGCACGAGGTTGATGTCGCTGCGCTGCTCGCCGACCAGGGTAAGCAACAAATAGCAGATCGAAAACAGCAAGGGAACGATTAACAGTGCCAGTTTGTAGGGGATGCGGAGTCTACCAAAGAAACCGGTGTAGGGGGCCTCGAGGGTTTCGGCATCTACCCGTAGCCTTTGGCTTTGGGCTCCCAATGGGCCGGCCTGTTTGACCTCCACTTCGCGGTAGTCGCGTTGCAATGCCATACTTCCCCTTTACGCGGGCAGCCGGAAGCGGGACAGGTTACGGCTGAGCTGCTGGGCCAGGGCTTGCAGCTCCTCAGCGGTCTGGCGGCTTATGCGGCTTTCCTGGTCGGTCTGGAGGGCAGTGTTGTAGATGTCCTGTACGAGACCGCTCACCTCTTCTACCCGGATCACCTGTTCTTGGGCTAGCTGTGCGGCAAAACGGGCAGCCTCGGCGGATTGTTGGGCCAAGGCTGCGATCTGCTCGAGCTTGCTGCCTGCTTCAGTGGCGATGCGGTAGCCCTGCTCCACCTCGCGGGTGCCACCCTCCACGGAGATCACCACGCCCTGAATCTCGCTTTGGATGCCTTTTACCAGCATGCTTACACGCTGGGCAGCGCGGGCCGAGTCTTCAGCTAGCTTGCGCACCTGGTCAGCCACCACCGCAAAACGGGCACCTGCCTCACCCGCCCCGGCGGCCTCGATTGCGGCGTTCAAGGCCAACAGGTTGGTCTGTTTGGCGATACGCGAGATGGTGTCCACCACCTCGGAAATCTCCAAGGAGCGGTCGGAGAGGCTTTTGATGCTCTTAGCAATGCTCTGTACCTCACGCCGGATGTTCTGCATGCCGCTGAGGGTGTTCTGCACCGCATCCTGGCCTTCCAGCGCTGCTTCTTTTGCCTGCATCACCAGCTCGGAGCCCTGCACAATTTGCTCGGCCATGCTGCGAATGGAGTCATTAGTGTCGAAGGCCTCGATGCGGGCCCGGGCCGAAAGCTCGGCCTGGTATTCGGCTTTTTCCTGCACCCTAGCAGAACTCAGGGCCATCTCTGCGGCTCCCCGGTTTACCATCTCAGCGGCAGCCTGTACTTGCTTGAGCAGATGGGCAATCTCCTCGACGGTCAGGTTTACTGCGTCCACCACGTTGCCCAGTACATCCTCAGTTACGCGCCCGCGCTGGGTTAGATCGCCCTGGGCGATATCCATGGCTACGTTCAGAAAGGCCCTGATGTTCTCCTGTAGAAGCTGGCTCTGACGTAGCTGTTCGGCGTCAGCCTCGGCCTTGGCCTTGAGCTGAGCCACGGTGTCGTTGAAGGTGCGGGCCAGCGAGCCCAGCTCGTCGGAGGATTGCACCGGCACCTGCACCCCCAGGTCGCCCTTACGCAGGCGCAAGGAGGCCTGAAAAAGCTGTCCTATCGGGCTGGTAATCGAGCGGGCCACGGCCCCCACAACGCCCAGGGCCAGCACTAGGACCAAGGCGGTGGTTGTGAAGAGCAGGGCCTGCTCTTGCTGGGTTTTTTGCACCCTGTTCAGGGTGGATCTGGTTAGGGCCTGTAGGGTCTTCTGGCCCAGCTCGCTGGCGCTGGCATCGATTTCGTCGAAAATGCTGGCGTACTCGCTTGGACGAAGACCGCTGCGGGCGGCATCGAGGACGGAGTTGTTCACCAGCGTATCAACAAAGCCTGCATCAGCGGCAAGCTTTTCTGTTTCAAAGGCGAGGCTTTCTAGATCGCGGGACTGTTCTAAATTGCCCCTCACTATCCTCAGCGCGACGTTCTCGATTTGCTCCGATTCTCGTCCGAGCAGCTTAAGCAGGTTGAAAATCTGCTCCCGTTCGTAGATGAGGGCTGATCCTCGCACGAGCACCACCATGCCCAAGTAGCGCAGATCGGCCAGTGTTTCCTGCAATGCTGGCAGCTGGCGCAGAACCGTTTCGGTGAGCAGGAATGCTTCCGTACTTGTGTTCAGCAGCAAGCCTGAGGACAGGCTTAGCTTCTCAAGCGACTGATTTATTAGGCTGATGAGCTGCTGATGCATCTCGTAGAAAGCGTTGCTGCCAGCAGCCGGGCCTTGATTCTTAACTCTCTCCCAGGCTTGATTGATTTCGCTGAGCGAACCGCTGAGGCTAAAGCGGTCCTCCATGCTTTCGTTGAGCTGGATGAGCTCCCTAAGGGCGGCATCCACATCGCTGGCTTCCTTGCTCAGATCGGGTCTTGCGCCCAGGATTCTGGTATCTATACCAGAGCGCTGGTGTTCGCGCACTTGCTGGAGGGTACCATAAAGGGCCTGGGCAAGCTGGTATCCTAGCAGCTGGTTGTAGGAACGCTGGCTCTGCTGCTGTCCGATAAAAAAGATAATGCTCACGGGCACAATGCCGGCTGCCAGAAAGGTCAGCGTGATTAGAATGAGCTTTTGCCAGATCTTCAGCGATCCCAGCAGGCCGCCTGTGGGCAAAAGCTGTGTGTTTGCGGTTCGAGTGGGGCGGCGGGGGAGACGGATGGCGGTTTTGAAGCTGCGCTTTGTCATGTTTCAGCCTCCCGAACCTCTGTGGGGGTATCAAGCAGCGAAGTGAGGAACATCGGCAGCCCCAGTACGGCCACGGCAAACAGCAGGAGGGCGTTTAGTGAAAGCAGACCACTGCTTGCGACCATGCTGTGGGTTTGCTCGCTGCTGATACTGGTGAAGCGGACGGCAAGCATGGCGGTGTAATGCATGAAGGGGATGGCCGATCCGGTGATAACCGCCACAACCAGCTGACGGAAGGGAAGCCGGCTGAAAGCTGGGCTGGTCAGGGCCCACAGACCGAAGGTACCCAGCACCACGGCTACCAGCACCGAGGCCACCACCAGCAGGGGGTTGAAGGAGAGCTGGGCATCGAGGCGCATGGCAAACATCCCCACGTAGTGCATACTCCCGATGCCCGCACCCAGGAAAAAGCCGGAGGCCAGTATTTGTCTAAAGCCGATGTTTGGCTGGCAGACTATCTGGAAAGCGACGGCAGACCCGGCAACGGCAAACAGCATGGAGGCTAGGGTTATGAGGGGGTCGTAAGCAACCAGCACCTCGAGCTGTAGGGCAGTCATGGCCGTAAAGTGCATAGCCCAAACCCCCAGCCCAAAGGTAATGGCTCCCAGCCACAACCAGTGTTTGCTGATGCGGGTTTGCCTCAGACGGTTGATAATGGCAAGTGCGGCATGGGCTGCGAAGATGGCAATCAGGAATGAGACCACAACCAGCAGTGGGTCGTGGCGTATGGGAAGGTGGGTTGGTTCCATAGGAGTTCCTTTCGTAAGGTGAGTTTTGGACTCAGGCTTACAAGCCGGCCTGGATTGGCATGGCTGCTGCGCGGGCAGCCGCCGAGAACTGGGTGGTGAGGTGCTCGAGCAGGCCGCTTGGGTTCAGGAGATGGATGGTTTGCTCACCATCCTTTACCACTGCGCTGAACAGCGGCGCCTGGCCAGGAGATACAGCGTTATACAGGTCGCTGCGAAGCCCGACCACCTCGTCAATCATAAAGGCGATGGGCTGCCCTTGGGCCTCGAGCAGCGCGGCAAGGCCAGAGCCAATGGGGGGAAGCTGCAACAGAGGAGACAGGTCGAACACAGGCACGACCCGGCCTTGATTGCTCAAAAGCCCCAGCAGGGATGGAGGGGCCAGGGGAACTGGGGTGAGCTGTGTCACCTCCAGCACCTCTTTCAAGGCCTTTGGTGCCACTCCCAAGAGGAGGTTGCCAAGCCGTAAAACCCAGGTTTTGCCGATCTGGTTCATGTCTAGAGGATTTCCTGGACCGCTTTACGCAGGGCCTCAGGGGTATAGGGCTTGGTCAGGTAGCCGTTGGCACCCTGCCGCTTGCCCCACTCGATATCGGTCGGAGCACTTTTGGAGCTGATGATCAGTACCGGGATGTGCTTGGTGGACTCGTTGCGACGCAGGGAGCGCAGAACCTCGTAGCCATTACGCCCAGGCATGACCACGTCGAGTAGAACCGCGTCTGGCTTTTCGGCCTCGATGCGCTGTTCTACATCCTCGCTCCCCTGGCAGAGCACCACCTGATGGTAGGGCGCAAGAGCCTGCTCGATGAGCTTGAGATCAGCCAGGGAGTCGTCAACCACGATAATCTTTGCCATAGTTGCCTCCGGGTTTGCTGGATGAAGGGTGCTTTCACCCGTGACCTAGATTATGAAGTTACGTGAAGCGTTACTTCCAGCTTGTGATAAATGAACAGGGCCGGGGCATTAGGGCGCTATGTCCAAGTTTCGGGCGGATTTAGGGATTTCGTCTTGCGGTAACGCCGCCCTAAGCCTACAGTGTGGGAAACAGCCTGAACACCAGTGGAGGGTCTATGTTTGAAAACATCTTGCTGGCCTTTGATGGTTCGGCCCATGCCCAAAAAGCAGCCCTTGTTGCTGCTGACCTGGCCCGGCAGTACCGTGCTTCACTGTACTTGATACACACCTACGAGCCTATACCAGACTACTTAGGGGAGCCTTTTTTACAGCAGGCCATCTCTAGGCGCACCGAGGCTGCTGATCGGGTGGTGGCCCAGGCCCTGGCCCTGCTGGGTGAGCTGCCTCGGCTGGAAGCCGAGGTGTTGGAAGGGCCTCCTGCTGAGGCTATTCTGCGGGTTTCGGAGGTGCGCAAGGTAGACCTGATCGTCATGGGTACCCGAGGCTTGGGCCAACTGAAAGGCCTGCTGTTGGGTAGCCAGAGCCAGAAGGTGCTCGCCCATGCCCCGTGCCCGGTCTTGCTGGCGCGCTGAGGGGGCTTGGGCAGGTAAGCTATCCCATGCGGTTGCGTAGCTCGAGCGCTTCTCGGCCCAGGTCTTCGATTAGCCGCAGCTCGGCCAGGGTGCTGTTGCGGGTGTGCTCCAGGCGGGCGCAGGGGGTGCGGTAGAGGCGGTGGAATCGTTCGCGGGTGCGCTCCAGCTCGCTGTTTAGGACCTCGTGTAGGGCTCGCTCGAGGGTTCCCTTGAGCTCGGCCAGGCGCTCGCACAGGCGGGCCTTTGCGGCTTCTTTGCGACGGGGCAAAATGGAGGTGGCTAGGATGGCCCCAAACACCGTGGCGAAAATACCCAGGATATCCAGGGCAATCTTTTGCGTGACCAGCAGGATGGTCAGGCCCAGGCCCATAACCCCTACCTCGGCCAACGCGGTACCACGCAGGCTTTCCTGGATGAAGTCGCGCAACTGCGCTGCTTCGGCCTCGGGGTCGAAGGAGCGCAGGGCCTCCTCCAGATTTTGAGCAATGGCGCCCTCTTCTGGCGCGGTTTGCTGGCTGTGCCCTAGCCCAGGGGCTTCACGCAGCAGCGAGAGGGCGTCTTCCAGCAGTTCACGGTCGCGTTTGGCCAGCCAGTTCATGACCCCCTGCACCCGGCGCTCGATCGCTAGGTTGGCACCCTTGACCACCTCGTCGATAAAACTCTGCTTGAGTTTGCTGGACTGCAGGAGCTCGAGAAACCTGGAGAAGCGCACCTTCTCGTCCAGCCAGCGCTCCCCCCTGGCGCGCACCTCCTCGATGGACTGAAGGGCCAGGGCTACCTGCCCGTTAAAGTCGCGGTGGGTGCGTTCCTGGTGGCGCTGGAGCAGGTTATCCAGCTCACGGCAGGTAGCGAGTTGCCTCTCGGTCTCCTTGATCCTGCTCTCCACTACAGCTCTGGCTTCTTCTGCGAGCCGGGCCAGCACCCCCAGGGGTGAGCCCAGCTTGAGCCGGGTTGCCTCGTGGGCAAGTACCCAGCGAATGTGGGCCTCGAGCTCGGGGATATGAGAAGCCGCTTCGCCCTTTCGTGCGCGGCGGGCCGAGACCGCAAAGATGGGAGGGACGTGCCCCAGGGTCTGGTCGGCGCCCTTGCGGACGAACTCGAGCACCTGTTGTAGCTCGGCCGCGCTGAGCAGGTCTATCTTGTTGACGATCAGCACCACTTTTTTGCCCCAGGCGCGAATAAAACCCAGGAAATCGGCTTCAGACTGGGTAAAGGGCCTGTCAGCGCTGGTCACGAACAAAATCAGGTCGGCGCGCGGAAGGAATTTCTGGGTCAAGACCTGGTGGTGTTGTAGGATGGCGTTGGTGCCGGGGGTGTCCACCAGCCGCACTTCCTTGAGTAGGGGGTGGGGCAACTCCACCAGTGCTACCTCGGGTGATTGTGGCTGAAGCCTGGCTTCAGGGCCGTAACTGATTAGGTGGATGCGCTCGGTGGTGGGGGTTACGCCTTCCTTCAGGAAGTCGCTTCCCAACAGGGCGTTGAGCAAGGATGACTTTCCGCTGTTGAACTCGCCAGCAACCACGAGCAAAAAAGGGCCCTCGAGGTCCAGCAAGGCCTGCTGAAGCGCTTCGGTTTGAATACCCACTCGAGCCAATGCGTCCAGCCCTTTGGCCAGTAGTGTGCGCGCATCTTGGGCCAGGGCCAAGGTCTTGGAATCCAGCATGGTGGGTATTGTATCCCAAGGGCATGATAGAACCGAGCGATGGACAGACGAGTAGGGCTGAAATCGCAACCAGGGGTGCTGTTCGTGCGGGCATCCTAGGCCATGTGCCAGGCTTGCAGTGAGCGCACCGGCAGGCTGGTGCTGCGGGCGCGGCGGATGGCCTCGAGGCTCCACCGGGCCCCCTCGAGGGTGGTGATAAAGGGCTTGCCGGTTTCCACCGCCCGGCGCAGCTCGGGGTGGGGGGTGAGGGCCACCAGCAGGTCGTAATCCCCTTCACAGACCTCGAAACCGGCGGCCATCCATTCGGCTTTTAGATGGTCGGCCCCAATAAAACGCACCTTGCCGGAAAGGGGCAGGTGCTGGCCCACGCCGAGTTCGGCCCGGTAGTAGGCCAGGTAGGGGTCGGTGTCTATGCCCATGCTCTCGCCGGTGGAGCGCATCTCGGGCCCTAGCACCGGGATGACCCCAGGGAATTTGAGCCAGGGGATGAGCACCTCCTTGACCGAGTAGAAGCCGGGGGTGGGGTCTTGGGTGAAGCCCAGTTCCTCCAGGGTTTTGCCCACGGCGATCAGGGCGGCATACTTGGCCAGTGGGTGTCCGATGGCCTTGGAGACGAAAGGCACCGTGCGCGAGGCGCGGGGGTTGGCTTCCAGGATGTAGACCACGCCATCTTTGAGGGCGTACTGCACATTAATCAGGCCCTTCACCCCCACCGCCAGGGCCAGCTTGCGGGTATAGGCCCGGACGGTCTCGAGCTGTTCGGGGGTCAGTGAGACGGGCGGCAGGATGGTGGCCGAGTCGCCGGAGTGCACCCCGGCCCGCTCGATGTGCTCCATGATGCCCGCCACCACCACCTGCTTGCCGTCACAGAGCGCATCCACATCGAGCTCGAGCGCGTTTTCCAGGTACTCATCCAGCAAAATCGAGGGCCGCTCCGAAAGGGCTGCGTAGATGCCGTTTAGATACCAGTAGAGCTCTTCGGGGCTGTGCACCACCTGCATGGCCCGTCCACCCAGCACGTAGCTAGGCCGGGCCATCAGGGGATAACCCAGGGCCTCGGCCAGCTTGAGGGCCTCTTCGGGGCTACGGGCCACCGCGCCTTTGGGCTGAGGAATGCCCAGCTCAGCGCAGAGCTTGTTGAATTCAGCGCGGTCTTCGGCCTTATGGATGGCCTCCCACGGGGTTCCCAGCAGCGTGACCCCGGCCTCGGAGAGCTTTTTGGCCAGCTTGAGGGGGGTCTGGCCGCCCAGGGTGGCAATGACCCCCAAAGGCCGCTCGTGTTCAACCAGGTTGAGCACGTCTTCCAGCGTGAGGGGTTCGAAATAGAGGCGGTCGGCGGTGTCGTAGTCGGTGGAGACCGTCTCGGGGTTGGAGTTGACCATAATGGTCTCGTAACCTGCATCACGTAGTGCCCAGACCGCGTGCACGGTGGCGTAGTCGAACTCCACCCCCTGTCCGATGCGGATGGGGCCGCTGCCTAGGATTACCACTTTGGGCTTGGAGGTTGGGCGCACCTCGTCCTCGAGCTCGTAGGTGCTGTAGTGGTAAGGGGTGTAGGCCTCGAACTCGGCAGCGCAGGTGTCCACGGTCTTGTACACCGGCCTGGAGCCTGCGGCCAGGCGCTGCCTACGGGCTGCCGCCTCCGAGATCCCCACCAGCTCGCCTACCCGGAGGTCGGACAGGCCCAGGCTTTTTATATAACGCCAGTCTTCGGCGTCCTCCAGCTGACCCTTGGTCTTGAGGTGGTGCTCGGCCTCTACCACCTCTTTGAGCTGGTGCAGGAACCAGGGCTCGATCCGGGTCTTGTCGTAGAGGCCCTCTACCGAAGCGCCCCGCCGCAGCAGCTCCAGCACTGCATAAATTCGCACGGGGCTGGGGTAGAGCCGGGCCTCGAGCTCCTCCGTGGTATAGCTGGAAAACTCGGCCCGTACGTCGGCCTCTAGACTCCTGAGGGCCTTGCCGAAGGATTCCTTGAAGGTGCGGCCAATGGCCATCACCTCTCCTACGCTCTTCATCTGGGTGCCCAGCCGGTCGGAGAAGCCGCCGGGGTTCAGGTTGGGCAGGGTGCTGAATTTCTCGAAGGCAAAGCGGGGAATCTTGGTGACCACGTAGTCGATGGTGGGCTCGAAGGAGGCTGGGGTTTTCCGGGTAATGTCGTTGGGGATCTCGTCCAGGGTGTAGCCCACCGCCAGCAAGGCTGCAATCTTGGCGATGGGGAAGCCGGTGGCCTTGGAGGCCAGGGCCGAAGAGCGCGAGACCCGGGGGTTCATCTCGATCACGATCATGCGGCCGGTTTTAGGGTCGACCGCAAACTGGATGTTGGAACCGCCGGTCTCCACCCCAATTTCGCGGATGATGGCGATGGCCGCGTCGCGCATCTTCTGATACTCCACATCGGAGAGGGTCTGGGCCGGTGCGACCGTGATGGAGTCGCCGGTATGCACCCCCATGGGATCCAGGTTCTCGATGGAGGTGATGATCACCACGGTGTCGTTCTTGTCGCGCATGACCTCGAGCTCGTACTCCTTCCAGCCCACGATGGACTCCTCGACCAGGGCGGAGTGGGTGGGGGAGAGTGTGAGACCCCGGGTGAGAATTTCGATGAACTCCGCTTCGTTTTCGGCGATGCCCCCCCCAGTACCCCCCAGGGTAAAACTGGGCCGCACCACCACCGGGTAGCCGGTGACCTCGCGGGCAAAGGCTAGCCCCTCTTCCAGGCTATGCACCATCCTGCCCCTGGGTATGTCCAGACCGATCTTGAGCATGGCTTGCTGGAAAGCCTCGCGGTCCTCGCCCTTCTTGATGGCTGCGGCGTTGGCGCCGATCAGCTCCACGCCGTACTGCTCCAGGATACCCTGCTCATACAGCGCCATCGAAAGGTTGAGCGCGGTCTGGCCGCCCAGGGTGGGCAGGAGCGCATCCGGACGCTCGGTAGCGATAATTTTTTCCAGGAACTCCACCGTGAGGGGCTCGAGGTAGGTGCCCTCCGAAAGTTCCGGATCGGTCATGATGGTGGCGGGGTTGGCATTGGCCAGCACCACCTGGTAACCCACGCTTCTGAGGGCCTTGACGGCTTGCGTCCCGGAGTAGTCGAACTCAGCAGCTTGGCCGATGGTGATGGGGCCGGAACCAATGATGAGAATTTTTTTGAGGTCGGTGCGGGCAGGCATACCGAAGGGAAAGCATAACACTTGTGGAGACCGCTGACCACCCGGTTTCGCATAGGATTGCACAAAAATAGCATAAATAAACAGCAACCCTGCGACCGCTCAGTGGCCGAAGACCTGCTTGTGTTGTAGGATTGCTTTACCTGCTCCTTGGTGCGTATAAGCTCAAAGGGTGAGGAGTAAGCCATGTCCAAAGCCACGCGATCTTTGATATCGGGCGAGTTGGCCCAAAAGCTTAAGGAGCAGATCGGCCACGAACTGGGGGCACACCAGCAATACCTGGCCATCGGAACCTACTTTGCCCAGCAGGGCCTGGACAGGTGGGCAGCCCTGTTCTTTCAGCAGGCTGCGGAAGAAAAAGAGCACGCTATGAAGATCGTGCGTTTCCTGGTGGATGTGGGCGAGGAATTCAACTTCCCAGCTATACCAGCTGCCTCTACTCAGTTCAAGGGGGCTGCCGATGCGGTTTCGCAAGCCCTCAAGTGGGAGCGCAGCGTAACCGAGCAGTTCCAGTCCATGGCCAAACTGGCCCTTTCGGAGGGTGACTATATCGGCTTTCAGTTCCTGCAGTGGTTCTTAGAAGAGCAGGTGGAGGAAGTGAGCAGCATGGAGAAGTACCTGGCCCTGGTAGAAAGCGGTATCAACCTCTTCCAGGCTGAGGCCTTGCTGGAACTCGAGGATTGAGCAGACCTGGGACAGCTGCCCCGAATCGCCTTATGCGGAGCTTGAAACCTGAGCTATTCGAGGATTTTCTTCAGGAAAACCCATTGATAGTGGATGTGCGGCCACCTGAGCAGTACAACCATGCCGACCTCGAGGGCGCCCTGCACATCCCGCTGCACGAGATCCAGCAGGGCAAGCATAATCTGCCCAAAGACCGCCCCTTGCTCTTGGTCTGTGAGCGGGGGGTGACAAGCGAGCTGGCTGGGCTCTACCTCGAGGCGGCAGGGTACGAGCTGGTCTACAACCTCGAGGGGGGCCTACGAAAGCTACGTGAGGTAGCTGGTCGCTAGCTGAGCTATTGTTCTGGCCCTTTCTCGATGGGCAAGCCCACCGCATTGCCCCATTCGGTCCAGCTGCCATCGTAGTTCTTGACCTTGGGGAAGCCCAGCAGGTGCTTGAGCACGAACCAGCTGTGGCTGCTGCGCTCAGCAATGCGGCAGTAGGCGATAACCTCCTTGTCTGGAGTGATGCCTTTGGCCTCGTAGATGGCCCGCAACTCTTCTGCGCTCTTGAAGGTGCCATCGGGGTTCACCGTGCTCGCCCAGGGGATGTTCTTAGCCCCAGGGATGTGCCCCCCGCGCAACACCCCTTCCTGGGGGTACTCGGGCATGTGGGTTTTTTCGCCGGTGAACTCGGCGGGGCTGCGCACATCCACCAAGGCACCGTGACCCGCCCTAACCTTTTCCAGATGGGCCAGCACTTCGTCGCGGAAGGCCCGCAGGCTGGGATCGCGCTGACCGGGGGTATACGAGCCTTTGGGATAGATGGGCACTTCGGTGGTGAGGGGTTTGTTTTCCTGAATCCACTTGATGCGTCCGCCGTTCATCAGCTTGAGCTTTTGGTGTCCATTGTAGCTAAAGAACCAGAAGGCGTAAGCCGCCCACCAATTGTTCTTATCGCCGTACAGCACGATGGTGGTGTCGTTGGAGATACCTAGGCGCTCGAACAGGGCGGCCAGTTCATGGGGTTGAATAAACTCGCGGATGGTATCGTGCCAGAGGTCGGCCTGCCAGTCAATTTTCTGGCTGCCAGGGATATGTCCGGTGTCGTAGAGTAAGATATCTTCGTTGACCTCGAGGATGCGCACCTCGGGGTTGTCCAGGTTTTCCAGTACCCAGTCGGTGGAGACCAGCACATCGGGGTTGGCGTAGCTCATCTTTATCCTCCCAACACCAGAATAGCTTAGGGCAAAGGAGACCAGGGTCGTGCGGATTTAGATTACAAAGAATATAATCTATTGGGCGGGTTTCAACGGCCCAGCTCCGAGAGCGCTTGCTCTTTAGCGGGATGACGGTCTTCTGGGCGAGCGGCGGGTGAGCAGCTCGCTCGAGGGCAGCAGGTGATCCAGGCACTCCGAGTAATCTAGCCCCTGCTGGAAGTCGGCGGCCAGGTCGGCCACGCTGACCTGGCCCAGGCTTTGCAAAACGGCGTCGCGTACCTTGAGCCAGACGGTACTCCGGGCATGGCAACGCTGTTCCTCCAGACAGGCTTTGGGCCAGTTGAGGCTCACGCAGGCCAGGGGGGCGATGGGGCCATCCACGGCCCGGATCACGTCGCGCAGGTTGATCTCCTGGGGCGGGCGGGGCAGGGCATACCCCCCACCCTGACCCTTTTTGGAAACCACCAGATGATGCCCCACCAGCGCGGCCAGAATCCGCATGAGGTAGGTATGGGGCACGCCGGTGGCCCGGCCCAGCTCTTCGCTGCCCACGAAGCGCTCGAGGGGCTGGGTGCCCAGGTAGCCCAGGACCTTAAAGGCGTAGATATCGGTTTTGGAGAGGCGCATGGCCCCAATTTAGCCCAAAGCCCAGCGGGTGGTAAAAGAAGGTCCGTTATCGGGCAGTTCTACCGCCGCGCGCACAAAGGTATCGCCCACGGGACCATGGGCCAGCGCCAGCGGCCCACCGGCCTGGTAGATGCCGCTCCTGCCCTCAAAGTAAAGCTCGTAGAGGTGTCCGTTGAGCATAGGGTTGAGGCCATAGCGAAGATTTTCTCGCTTCTGGAGTTTTTGGGCCAGTCCTTCGCGCAGCCAGACCTCGCCCTCTATCTGACCTGGATCGGCGCTCCAGGGCCCCTCCCAGCGGGCTGCATTGGCCGAGGGTTGCACCACCAGCCAGGCCCCGGCGGCGTCGGCCTGCTCGATCAGGCTCTCGTGAAAAGCGTCCAGACAGATCAGATTGGCGATGGTGCCCAGCCGGGTTTTTAGGGTTTGCCTGCCGGGCTGCCCCCGCGACAAAAAAGCCCCCTGCTCGTGCGGGGTCAGGTTAACCTTGGGAACACGCCCCAGGATGGTGCCCTGCGGCGAAATTACCAGCGACAGGTTATACACCGGCTTGCCCTGGGCGTGAAGACCTCGAGCGGGCTCCGAGTCCATCAGGGGGCTAAAAATGCTACCGGCCACGACATAGGCATGGGCGGCCTGGGCGGCTTCCCGAAAAGCCTGCTCGTACACCGGCCAAACCTTGGGTGCCCGCAGATGATAGAACACCGCAGGGCTCAGGATTCCCGATCCTAGGGAAGCCTGCCAGTTTTGCCGCAGCAGCCAAAGTGCCGCTTGCAGGCTGGTTCTGGCCTCTTGCACAGTTGGAGGGGTATCGAGCCAGAATAGCAGCGGCAAAGCGAAGGCTTCAGGAAAGGCAACCAGGCGGGGCTCCTGTTCAGGCAGCCCCTGGACAGCGGACAGGGTGCGCTCGAGCACATACTGCTTGAAGCTTTCAGCAGTGGTGTAGGTCTGAACCCGAACCTCGGTTTGCACGGCCACCAGGTGCACCCGCATCCCACACACCTTACTACAGCATGGCTTTTGCTGCCCGCACTGGCAAAAATGAAGCTTGTGTTAACTCCCCTCACACAACCCTCAACTGCATTCAGATAAAGTTATGGGCGTGCGAGCTTTACTTTTTGCCCTACTTCTGAGTTCGACAGCGTTTGCCCAAATTCGGGTTACCCTCGAAACTCCGCCCCCACCCACCATCACTGTTAGCGCGGACGTGCAGATTTCCCTGGTGCCGGGCATCGTGGTGGTGGAGCGGACCCCCGAACCCCAAGGGATTGTGGTGGTTTACCGTAGCAGCCAGCTGGCCCAGGTGTACGCCCACCATCACCGTGACCTGGTGTCTAGGGGCTGGACCAGGGTCAAGTATCAGGCTGGTGAGGGTAGCTACAAGTCGGAGTATCGCAAAGGCCGGGCTAAGGCCAAACTGGAAGTGCGCGACCGGCGGGGCCGGATTGAGGTGCGGATTAAGGAAGGCTAGACAGCGAGGGCGCGCCCAGCTACACTAGACAACGCTTGGGGCCGTGGCGCAGTTGGGAGCGCGCTTGAATCGCACTCAAGAGGTCGGGGGTTCGAATCCCCTCGGCTCCACCAAAACCAAAAAGCCCTCCACGCGGCAGCCGCCTCCTACATGACGGGCTGCCACCCTCAACCCTCCTTCAGCGGAATGCCGTGAGCGAGGGCTTACTGGATCACCCCTAGGCCTGCCTGCTGAAGTCCATGCCCAGGCCCTGCCTTCACTCGAGGAGCGGGAAGTTCTGGATTTCACGCCAGGGCATCCTGGGCTCCTGCCGGTACAATTGCGCGCGGAGTTGGGCAGGCCTTGTCTGCCTGCGGCAGCGCTAGGGGCCAGAAAGGCTGCTTCTGCCCGCGGATGGAGGTACCCCATGTCAAACGGTGAAATCTCAAGATTCCTAAGGCATCATTTCCGCCATTTCAACGCGGCAACCCTGGTGGATGCCGCCGAGGCCTACCGGCTCCACCTCGACCAGGGGGGTCTGATGATGGTCACACTTGCTGGGGCCATGAGCACCGCCGAACTGGGCCTCTCGCTGGCTGAGATGATCCGCCAGGATAAGGTGCACGCCATCAGCTGTACCGGCGCCAACCTGGAAGAAGACCTCTTCAACCTGGTGGCCCATCACCACTACGAGCGCATTCCCCACTGGCGTGAGCTGACCGCACAGGATGAACAGAGACTCTTTGAGCGCCACCTCAACCGGGTGACCGATACCTGCATCCCCGAGATGGAGGCCATGCGACGGCTCGAAGCAGCCCTGCTGGAGGAGTGGGAGGCTGCCGATAGCTCAGGGGAGCGCTACTTTCCGCATGAGTTCGTGTACCGGATTATTCGCTCGGGCAGGCTCGAGCCCTACTATCAAATTGACCCTAGGGATAGCTGGGTGGTGGCGGCTGCTGAGAAAAACCTACCCATGGTGGTACCTGGCTGGGAAGACTCCACCACTGGCAACATGTATGCGGGGCACTGCCTGAATGGACACATCAAAAACGTCCATACTGTGCGTACTGGTATCGAGTACATGATGATGTTGGCCCAGTGGTACGTTGAAGCCAGTGCCCGGCGCTCGATCGGCTTCTTCCAGATTGGTGGGGGCATTGCTGGTGACTTTCCCATTTGTGTGGTGCCCATGCTGCACCAGGATATGCGGCGCCCTGATATTCCGTTCTGGGGTTATTTCTGCCAGATTTCCGACTCCACCACCAGCTATGGCTCTTACTCGGGTGCTGTGCCCAACGAGAAAATCACCTGGGGCAAACTAGGGGTAGAGACCCCCAAGTTCATCATCGAGTCGGATGCCTCAATCGTGGCCCCGCTAATCTTTGCTATGGTGCTGGGCTGGTAGGCACAGCAGGGTTCCCTGACAGCCAGAGCGCCCCGCCTGAGGGCGCTCGACTTCTCCTCACCTTGACAAGGTGGGGTCTCTGTTTTACATTCATCCATATAGGTTCATTTAGCAAACCGGTGGTTCACCAAGTGAAACAAAAGCAAGCCATTCCCACCCTTGAACGCCCCCTTTACCTGCTGGGGTTTTTCAGTGAGGAGTGCCCCTTCTGGGGGCTTTCCGAGCTGGCCCGGGCCAGCGGCTTGGCTAAGGCCACCTGCCTACGCAGCTTGCGTGTGCTGGAAAGCTATGGCCTGGTGGCGCGGGAAGGGGAGCGCTACCGGTTGGGTACGCGGCTTTTGCACCTGGGGGCTTTGGTTAAGGCAGCTTATCCAGCCCGGCAGTTGGCCTTGCCATTGATGTACGCGCTGCGCGAGGCTACCGGCCAGTCGGTGCAGTGGGTGGTGCGCGATGGTTATGAAGGGGTCTACCTCGAGGTGCTCGAGGCCCGTAGCCGGGTACGGCTCTACGTTGCGCCGGGAAGGCGGGCTCCGCTGTATGCGGGGGCTTCCACCCGGCTTTTACTGGCCTTTGCTCCCTCGGCGGTGCAGCAGGCAGTATTGGAAGGGGAGCGCCAGCCCTATACTCCAGCTACACCGGTCTCGCAAAGCACGTTGCGGTGGCTCTTAAAGCGGACCCAGCAGTGTGGCTTTGCCGCCAACTTCGGTGAGCTCGAGCCGTATTCAGCCGAGCTGGCCGCGCCAGTCAGGGGTCCTTCGGGGGAGGTGCTGGCTGCTATAAGCATGGCCGGAGCTGAGGCCCACTACCGAGAAGAGACAATCCTGAGGGATTACCTACAGCAGCTGGGCCGGGTAGCTGAAGAGGTCTCCCGGCGGCTGGGCTATGTTGGGGCTTGGAAAGCCGATGTGAAGGGCTTTCTGCAGTCACTTTTTGCAGCGCGCTAGGAGGGAGCTTATGAGAAAACTGCTGGCAGTTTGGTGGGGTTTTTGGCTGGCTGGGCTAGGGTGGGCCCAGAACCAGGTCTGGAATATGGCCACCCCTTACCCCGATGGTAACTTTCACACCATCAACATCCGCGAGTTTGCTAGGGAGGTTGAAGCCGCTACCCAGGGCCGTCTGACTATCCGGGTTAGCAGTGGGGGTTCGCTGCTGCCACATCCCCAGATTCTGCCCGGTGTGCGCAACGGTCAGATACAGATGGGTGAGGTACTCATCTCGCTCCTAGCCAACGAGAACCCGGTCTTTGCCCTAGATTCGATTCCCTTCCTGGTGAGCAGCTACGATGATGCGCAGCGGCTTTACCGGGTGTCTAGGAGCGAGATAGAGAATTGGCTCTCGCGGCGTGGCATGACGCTGCTGTTTTCGGTGCCCTGGCCAGGACAGGGGCTTTACACCAAGAAGCCGATCAACAGTGTGTCCGATCTGAGGGGCATTCGCTTCCGGGCCTTCAATCCTGCTACTGCCCGCATCGCAGAACTCACCGGTATGATACCTACACAGGTCGAGGCGGCCGATATCCCCCAGGCCTTTGCCACGGGCATTGTGGAGGCCATGATCACCTCTCCTTCTACCGGGGTAGACAGTCAGGCCTGGGACTTCACACGTTACTTTTACGACTTGCGGGCCTGGATTCCCAAGAACATGGTCTTCGTGAGCCGCCGTGCCCTAGACAGCCTGGCTCCTGCTGATCGAGAGGCCCTCCTAGCTGCGGCCCGCCGGGCGGAGCAGCGCGGCTGGCAGGCCAGCCAGCAGGAAGCGGCCAGCAAGACCGCCATCCTGGCCCAGCGAGGAATGCAGGTTTTGCAGCCGAGTCCCCAACTGGTAGCCGACCTTAGGAAGGTGGGCGAGACCATGACCAACGAGTGGCTCAGGCGGGCTGGCGCTGTCGGGGTCAACATTTACCGTGCCTACCTAGGTCGCTAGCGGGTTTTGAAGCCGAGGGCTAAGCGCCTGGAGCGGCTTTCTCGAGACCCCCACCTGGGGTTTGCCGTGGGCGGGGGTGCTATGAGGCAAGGAGAGATATGCGCAAGTTCCTGGATGGCCTGTACTGGTTTTCAGGCGTTGTGGCAGGGCTGCTGGTGGTCTTCATCTTCCTAATCATCCTGGCTCAAATCGTGGGACGGCAGTTGGGCCTAACCATCCCTTCAGCCAACGAGCTCTCGGGTTTTGCTATGGCCGGGGCGGTCTTCCTGGCCCTCGCCCCTACCCTGCGGGCGGGGGCACATATTCGGGTGGGGGTGTTGGTTCGGCGGCTACAGGGTAGGGGCCGGCAGGGGCTGGAGCTGGGGGTGGGCGGGTTTTCGCTCTTGGCCTCGAGCTATGCCACCCTTCAGCTTTGGCGTTTGGTGCTGGATTCCTACAGCTACGGCGACCTGGCTCCAGGTCTGCTGCCGCTGCCTATCTGGATACCACAGAGTCTCTTGGCAGTAGGCCTGTCCATCTTTACCGTGGCCCTGGCCGATACCCTGGTGACCTTGTGGCGGGGGGAACTCCCATCCTACCTTGCCGAAGGTAAGGGGCAGGAGTAGCCGTGGAGCTGACCCAGGTCGCGCTTTTTCTAGTCCTGATTTTGCTTTTGTTCTTAGGCAGTGGGGTCTGGATTGCCCTGGCGCTTCTAGGGGTGGGTTGGGTGGGGCTGCAATTTTTCACCAACACCCCCCCCGGCCCCAGCGTGGCCAGCAGCCTATGGACCTCGGTCTCGAGCTGGTCGTTGGCGGCGCTGCCCATGTTTATCTGGATGGGCGAGATTCTCTACCGTACCCGCCTGGCCGCCGACCTTTTCGAGGGGCTTTCCCCCTGGCTGCGGCGCATCCCAGGCCGACTGCTGCACATCAACGTGCTGGCCTCGGGCATTTTTGCAGCAGTGATCGGCTCTTCGGCGGCTACCACCGCCACTGTGGGCAAGATCGCCTTGCCCGAACTCATGCGGCGGGGCTATCCAGAGCGGCTGGTGCTAGGCTCGCTGGCTGGTTCGGGCACCCTGGGCCTTTTGATTCCTCCGTCGGTGATGATGATCGTGTACGGGGTGGCTGCTGAGGTCTCGGTGGCCCGCCTTTTCATCGCCGGGTTGCTGCCAGGGTTGCTGGTGATGCTGTTGTTTATGGGCTGGGTCGCGCTGGCGGGGCTCCTCAACACCCGGCAGATGCCCCCGCCCGATCCCCCGCTGCCGCTGAGAGAGCGTTTGCGCAGCCTCTTGAAAATTCTGCCGGTGCTGCTGCTGATACTGGCGGTAATCGGCTCCATCTACGTAGGCGTGGCCACCCCCACTGAGGCGGCCAGCCTGGGGGTACTGGGGGCGCTGATCATTGCCCTTTGGAGCCGCAGTCTGAGCTGGCAGGGCCTTTGGGAGAGCCTGATGGGGGCGGTGCGCACCAGCAGTATGATCGGCTTCATCCTAGCTGGCGCAGCGGTGCTCTCAATTGCGATGGGCTTCACCGGCATCCCGGAGATCTTGGCTGCTTGGGTGGGTGAGTTGGGGCTTTCCAAGTATGCTTTGCTGGCCGCTTTGATGCTGCTTTTCTTGGTCATGGGGGCTTTTCTGGATGGCATCTCCATCATCGTGCTGACTACCTCGGTTATCCTACCTCTGGCCAAGGCGGTGGGGATTGACCTCTTGTGGTTCGGTATCTTTTTGGTGATCGCGGTGGAGCTGGCCCAGATTACTCCCCCGGTTGGCTTCAACCTGTTTGTGTTACAGGGCCTGTCAGGGCGAGACATCTTCACCATAGCCCGCTCAGCCCTGCCGTTTTTGTTCATGCTGCTTTTGGCAGCGATCCTCATTACGGTCTTCCCCGAGATTGTGACCTGGCTGCCACGCACCATGACCGGGGGCTTGTGAGTCGGGGTTCGTGTCCGAGGCTCGAGGCGGGTTACGTGCCGAGGACCCGAACGATGGGGCCCGGCGAAGTTTTGCTTTTGACTTAGTGTGAGGTGTTATGCAGATAGATCTGAACGCCGACGCAGGCGAGTCCTTTGGCAACTGGAAACTGGGGCGGGATGAGGAGTTGTTTCCCCTTGTTAGCTCGGTCAATGTGGCCTGCGGCTTTCACGCGGGGGACCCCCTGACCATCCGGCGCACCCTCGAGCTGGCCCGAAGAACGAGCCTTGCCGTGGGAGCTCACCCCGGCTTTCCCGACCGGGTAGGTTTTGGGCGGCGGGAGCTGGCTGCCAGTCCCGAAGAGATTTACACCGATGTGCTTTACCAGCTGGGGGCCTTGAGCGCTTTTTTGAGGGTAGCGGGCCTACCCCTGCACCACATCAAAGTCCATGGAGCCCTGTACAACCGGGCTACCAGGGACCCCGAAACGGCCCAGGCCATCGCCCTAGCTGCTCGGGACTTCGACCCTCGGGTGCCGCTGGTGGTGCTGCCCAACACGCCCCTGGAGTCGGAAGCCCAGCGGCTGGGACTTTGCATCGTTAGCGAAGCCTTCCCGGAGCGGGGTTACACCTCTGATGGACGGCTGGCCCCCAGGGGTACACCTGGGGCCTGGATTCACGATCCAGCCGAGGCCGCCCGGCGGGCGGTGCAGATGGTGGCAGAAGGCCGGGTGGAAGCTGTGGACGGCGGGTGGGTGGAGGTTTCTGCCCAGACGCTTTGTATCCACGGCGACAATCCTAGCGCGGTCGAGATTGCCAGGGCTGTCCGGGAAGCCCTCTTGGCCGAGGGGGTGGTTATACAAGCCTACTGAACGCTGGGGTATCCTGACCTTCCATGACCCTGACCGGCTTCTATCTGCCCTTCGCCGAACAGCTCGACCTCGAGGCCAATACCAGGATGCTGGCCCTGGTGCGCTCGTTGCTGGCAGACCCCTTACCGGGGGTAACCGATCTGGTGCCCGGGTATGTGAAGCTTTACCTCGAGTACGACGCCGACCGGGTCTCGCGGGCGCGGGTTGAGCGCTGGGTGCACCAGCACCTGCAGGAGCCACCCGAGGTGCCGTCGGGTAAGGAGGTCGAGCTGCCCGTCCGCTACGATGGGCCCGACCTCGCCTGGGTGGCCGAAGAGACAGGCCTTACGGTAGACGAGGTGGTTCGCTTGCACAGCCAGGCCTTCTACCGCGTGTTTGCTACCGGCTTTACTCCAGGGTTTCCCTTTCTGGGCCCTTTGCCTGATCGCCTGCGGCTACCCCGCCGGGGTACCCCACGCGCGCTGGTGCCGGCCCACTCGGTGGCTATTGCAGGCAGCCAAACTGGGATTTACCCCCTACCTTCGCCCGGTGGGTGGCACCTCATCGGTACCGCGCTAACCCAGGTCTATAACCCTCACCGCGAGACAGCGTTTTTGCTGGAAGCTGGAGACCGGGTGCGGTTTATTCCCAGCGAGGGCCCTACCCCGGAGGTGCCTCCCCTAAAGCCCCTACTACCCTCCGTGCCGCGGTATCCAGCGCTGCGGGTGGAGGAGCCAGGCTTGCTGGACTTGGTGGTAGACAGTGGGAGGTTCATGGTCGGGCACTTGGGGCTGGCCGCCTCAGGGGCACTGGATGGGCGACTGGCGGGCCTGGCTAACCGGCTGGTGGGCAATCCCTCTGGTGCGCCGCTTCTGGAACTAACCCTCAAAGGCCCTGTGCTGAGCGTGCTATCACCGTTGGTCGCCGCCTTTGTAGGGTACGGGATGGTGCCCTTAGTCAACGGTGCGCCAGTGCCACTGGCCCAGAGTTTTGTCTTGCGCGCAGGTGACAAACTGCATTTTGCCTCGCTCCCCGATGGCATGCGGGGCTATCTAGCCCTGGCAGGGGGTGTTGAAAGCGCCCGCTTCTTTGGCAGCGCTAGCACCGACTATAGGGGCTTGATTGGGCGGCCGTTACAGGCTGGCGATTTGCTGGGGGTGGGGGAGGTGAGGAGGGCTCGAGCCGGCTTCGGCCTTGCCCTACCCCCCCTGGGGCAGCGGCGGGTCCGCCTGCTGCCGGGGCCGCAGTACAGCCCGGAGGCCATGCGGGCTCTGTGTTCAGGGGCCTACGAGCTGGCCTCAGGTGACCGGATGGGCCTGCGGCTGGTGGGGCCCGAGGTGCCTGGGGGTGAGCTGATCAGCGAGGCCACCCCGCTGGGGGCGGTGCAAATTACCACCGAGGGCCAGCCCATCGTGCTGCTCAACGACCGGGGCCGCCTTGGGGGCTATGCCAAGCCGGCCCTGGTGCATCCCGCCGACTTGCCCTGGTTGGCCCAGCTACGCCCTGGGCAAACGCTTCGCTTTGTACCGGCTTGCCTGGAGCAGTTCAAGGCTGGATAGCTTGCCAGACATGACCTGAACCGGTGGGATGTATACCCACGGGGGGTAGTGAGGCCGGCGGTTTACAGTTTGGGCTAAACTTGCCACAATACCCTTCAACGCCCTCTGTCGAGCGAGGTGGTTTGTGGACACCGTAAACACCCAAGTTAGGCGCTACTTTCGTAGCCAGTTTCACCTCGAAGCGCCCCTTTCGCCGGGCCGTTTCGAAGCGGTGTTGGCCAGGCGCATCGGCAGCCCAGGCCGTCGAAAACCCATCCTGGATGCCTGGAAGGCCTACTTGGAGGCCAAGGGGGGCGACCTTGGGGCGGTGCGAAGATTTTACGCTGTGATGTTGAGCCACCCGCGGGAGCGGCTGGAGGCTTTGGTGTACGGCATGCACCTGCCATTCATTGAGTTCTATGTCCGGGTGTTGCCGCCGCTTCTGCCGGCCCAGGGGCGGGTGCTGGAGGGGGGGGCCTTTACCGG
>Ga0209691_1000520_pt1 | contig 27038 bp, 22 predicted proteins | sample YNPMSBMetaG_FD_187120 | JGI IMG/M metagenome (GOLD analysis project Ga0209691, IMG submission 187120) | Anoxygenic and chlorotrophic microbial mat microbial communities from Yellowstone National Park, USA - YNP MS-B MetaG (SPAdes) (version 2) ... | reverse complement strand
GTGTTCCAAATTTCGGTTCCTTTTGGCGTCGTTTACTCAAAAGCAAATGGATTTGGTTTCAGCCCGAAAACCACCTCTTTCACTTCACAAAAAAATCACTAAAAAATCTCCTAAGTATTGCAGAATACGAGGTTTTGCTTACAAAACAACGAAAAGCGAACAATTTAATTACTTTACTTGCTGGACTTCTATCACTTAAAATCCACTTTAAGGAGGAAAAATTTTCCAAAAAGTTAAAAGAAATAATAAAATTATATTATGAATATGTTACAGGAGCCGAAATTTTAGCGATAGGTAGGAAAAAACTTTAAAAAAATTCATAAAAATAAAGATATTACTCTTTTCGAAGATGGTCGGGACAATCTATTCGAAGCTGTTCTTTTTTCAATGTGGATTCTAAGAAGTTACAAAAATATTCAGGCTCACCATTTTCGTTTATTGATAAATACTGGCAGGTAAAACACATTCTTAGATGCTGCATCATTCCAATGTCAAATAATTCTCTAAGAAATGTCAAAAGAAAATGATAAGAATTCTTTAGTTCTTCATTATCAATTTTATTAAGAACACTCTTTAAAGGAGCATCCCAATTGCTTAGTTCTTTTAATAACTTTTGTCCTTTCCTTGTTAGAGAAATATATGAAATCCTCTTATCCGATTTATCTTTTGTTTTTTTAATTAACCCTTTCTTAATTAAAGAGTTAAGTGAATCGCTCAACGACGGAAGAGAAACTCCAAAAAATTCAGATAATTTAGTAGGATACACCTTCCTTTTATTCTGCTGCTTACAAAAAAATAGAATTTGGAGCTGTATAGGATTCAAACCGACATTAAAAGAATTTTCCCAAAGGAGCTTTCTAATCAATGTTCCTATTCGTTCAAAACCAGCAATTAATTGCTCATAGTTATCCATAATTCAAAATTAAAAAAAACGAAAAAACCTTATAAATATTCAAGATTTCACTATTTAAATTAGTTTATTCAACCAATAATTTGAAAAAATTAAAAAAGAAACATCAAGTGATGGAGCCTATCACTTGGACAGGCTCCACCTTTGGTTCTAGATTTGGAGGCTGCTGCATTCTTACTTGCGATACTGCGAAAAGACAAAATCGTGGTGTTTTTGCCCCGTATGACAATTGTAACACTCCTTCACAGGGTCTTTAACAATTCTTTCGCGAGTATCGCCTCTAAATGCTTCGAAGCCCCATCCACCTGTTGTTTGATACTTTTTAGAATCTTTCCACATAACTGCGAGAACTTTCCGTTGCCCTTCGCTAATGGCATTGTCTTTCTGTGGCGCTTCCATCAAATCGAAAACCAAAACAGAGCCATCAGGAAAGACATTCCCTCCCGAACGTAATGTCTTTAATGCTTTTTAGTTCGCATAAACGTGGTGAATTCCTCCAAAATCATTGTACAGTGGGTGTCCTGGCAGCAAAATTAGTGACTTAATATGTGTCCACGCTCGATAATTCTCTGGATATGGAACTTTGCTAGAATTGTCCTTTGCACTTGTCGCGAGAAACACCAATGCACTTAAAAGTGCAACTGCAAAAAAAATCTTGCGAAACATAGTAAACCTCCCTATTGTTAAACATACTGGAGTCATTAGGACTCCTAATAAATACAAAATTATAAAAAAATTTTTAAACAAAAAAATTTTTGTGTGTTTCTTAAATTTTAACTAATGGAATTATCTTAAAATCAAAAAAATTAGGTTATTTCTACATTTAATCCTCCAAAGCATTTTCGGGGCAGACACATAGGTTCACCCCTTCTATTTTGATAATGAAATGGTTTGGAATTGTGTTTTGTTTTGGGGCGAACAATTTTTCGCCCCTACACCCTACAAGATATTAAATCATTTGGTGGCTTAACCGAAAACCTTTGTTCTTGACCCTAAGAAAATTCATTACAAAAAGACATCGGATGTTTTTGAAACATCCGATGTCTGGGAAATTCTCATAAGGGCGAACCTCTGTGTTCGCTTAATGTTCCTTTGTTTTCGCCCCTTGAACTATATTCTATGAGAATAAATTTTGGTTATGATGATGTGCTTTTTTAAAAGGCAACACATAAATTGTCCCAACAATTGAATAAATTATGATAAATTTTAAGTTTAAAATTAGGGTTGATTGTATTGGGTAATTTTCAAAAATTTAAATGTCTTAAAATTCGATGTTATTCATAGTAATTTTACGAAAACAAAGTAATCAAACTTAAAAGGTAAAATTACATACAATTCATAAATCAAAATACTTATGATTTAACTTTTGGAATTAAATATTCCGAAATTTCTTGCATCACCCCAGAGAAACATCCAAATAAAGCATAACAGCAGCACCAAGCATTAAACCCAGAGTTGCCGCTCGCTCGTGTCCTTTCCTGTGGGTCTCGGGAACAATTTCGTCGCTAATCACATAAAGCATTGCCCCAGCAGCAAATCCCATTGCATATGGCAGAATTGGATTGGCAATCTGCACAGCCCAAGCACCTACGATTGCCAAAGGAATTTCGACCAGCCCTGCTCTGATTCCGACAAAACTTGCATAGAAATAAGTTCCCATCCCAGCACTCAAAGCAGAAACCGAGACTGCCAAGCCTTCGGGAATATTTTGCACTCCAATTGCAATCATAAGCTTAAAAGCATTCGATAAATCTCCCGAGCCAAAACCAACTCCAACAGCCAAACCTTCGGGCATATTGTGCAATGTAATTGCTATGATAAAAAGCCAAACAGCCCGTATTCTCCTGGTTTTCAAGCCTTCCGCTCCCATCACCGAATGTGTATGGGGAATTATGTGGTCGGACAAATCGAGTAGGGCGACTCCCAAACCCATTCCAACAATTACAGGAATGACCCCACCTTTCTCAATCCCCGGGATTATGAGACTTGTGAAACTCGCTGTTAGCATAACACCAGCGGAAAAACCCAACGCCGCATCTAAAAATTTTTCCGAAGGTTTACGCCAAAACAAGACAAACAATGCACCAAAAGTATTTAAAAGCGTTATTACTATACCCCCGAGGAAACCTTGCCAAATTGGATTTGTTCCTGCAATCCCAACAAAAATATCTCTTAAAAAATTCTCTAACATATTTAAAATTATTAAAATTAATTTTAGATAAGCATAAAATTAAGAATTTTTACTTTAAAAATTGTTAAAAAGAATTTGTTTACCACCGGTATGAGATGGTCAAAAATGGAATTTGATTAAAAGTAGTTTTGGTGAATTCATTGGGTTTATAAACCAAAGCAAATGGGTTCAAATTGAAATTTAATTTCCCCGTGTTATCTTCATTTTTCTTTTGTTTCTTTGTTATTGCAAACAATGTTATATCAAAGCCTAATTCCCCAAACAACATTGTGATTATCGGTATTGCATCATTATAATCTTTGAAAAGTAGTAAACAAATGCCAGAGCCAATTAAAGTTCCCCCAACGGAGCCAAGGATTAGGTAATTCGCTTGCGCATTCGAAAAATCATATTTATTTACCAAAATTCCCCCACGCAAACCACCTAAAGTCGCTCCAAGAAGCAATGCACCAACATCCAGACGAAGGTCATCGACTTTTGCAGCCATAAGTATTGCTCCTGTCTCGGCAGTAGCCAGCAATGCAGTTGTTGTGAAAACACAGGCATCACCTGGAGCAAAATTGAATTTATTACTCAGAAAATTCCCTAAAAATGCTCCACCAACTCCGCCAAGAATAAAACCGCCAGCAAGTTGCTTGGGAGTAACTTTCTCACCGATAATTACATAAGTCAAACCTAACAGATAGGGTGCTCCAAGACCGGACAAATTCACAATTGATTTTGCCTTGCCTTCGCTAATTTTATTGGATTTTGCATAAAAATAGCCACCAACAAGCCCCGAAAGACTTGTAATTGTCGGTAAAATAAATGCTTCGGATTTCGAGCTTTCAATACCCACTAAATGATTTAAAGCATATCCATAAAAAATCCCAAGTACCCCAGACCAAATAGCCAAATTTGACATTCCATTCGTAACTTCCTTGTTCATAGTTAAATAGAAAGGTGCGAAAAAACCGGCGCCCATTGTCAAGGGAACAATAGCAGCCCTCACATTACTCGATGCATTGATATACTCCCCAAGTCCGATAGCATAATAAATTGACAAAGCTGTGGTTACACCAATAAAAAAAGTCCTTCCATCTTGATTAATATTCAACTTCATAGACTTGCTGAGAATCAGCTCCCGAATTTTCTCTCTTAATTTATTCACCTGATGGTATGTAATGTCCTTCCTATCTTTAACCAAATCGCCTTTATCGAAATAATAAATCTCCAAAATGTAGGATGTGTCGCCTTTTTGGTACAATTTTGCTTCTTCGAAATTTGTATACTCGGGAAAAAGATTCAATGATTTCTCAAGCTCTTTGTCAATGGACCTAATGTTATTAACGGGCTCTATAGGGATCTGCCTTTCCTGAGAAAACATTACTAATGGAAGAAATAAATAGAATAAAAGAACAACCAGACAACAGTTTTTCTTCATTGCCCCTCCAATGAAAAATTTTAAAAGAAGTACTATCAAAATTACAATTTTAATATTACATAATAGATTCAAAATTTTCTAAAGAAGGATTCTGAACATAATCTAACACTGCTTGGAAGGCTTTTTTTCCCTTTTCTAGTATTTCTAAAGTTTCATTAATTTCTACAGTCTTATTAGAAGGTGGAGAAAAAAATTGCTGTTGCATTTAATTACCTTCCTGAAAATTAAATTTAAACTTTTTATAAAAGTTATTTATGTTTTCTAAAATATAATCTAGATTTTTTTCTTTTAGTTTTTTTCAATTTCATCCCATTCATTGCCAGTTAAATTTCTTTTATAATACAAAGCAACTCTATTGTCAGGATACTTAAAACCTTTTAATTCTCTTCTTTCCTTAGGAAATATTTGATCAAAACTTCGTTTTCCAAGAACATTATCAAATACTTCTTTAAATTTAGCATTATCGTCTGCAAAGAATGCATTAAAAAATTCTTTAGGGCCCATTGTATAATAAAAAAATAACATCATATCAAAAACTAATTTTTCTTCTTTAACATTCAGAATATAACCCATGTATTGCTCAAGAATATATTGGCGTGGTTTGTCTTTTATGTAATCACAAAAAATTAGATAAGAATCGTAAAAAGGATCGTTGTCAAAATTAAGAAAGTGAAGACCTCTTTTTTCTTCCCATGCAAAATGAAGAAAAGAAAAGAAAAGTTTTTCTCTTAATTCATTATAAAGTAATGGTCTAGAAATATTAATTAACATATTAGAAGGAATTCCTGTAGCTGAAACAGATTTTTCTCCCTCAGTTTCAGAATTTTCATGAAACTCTTTATTTGTTACAAAACCAATTTGAAATGATACTTCAAATCTTTTTGAAGCTAGAATATCAGGAAGTGCCGGGACATATTCAAAAAATTTTTTTATTTCAATTTTTATTTCTTTTATTATTTTATCAATATATTTCTTAAGTTTTTTGTCCTTTCCTTCTTTATATGGTACTTCTATTTTAGGAAAAAACACATTTTTTTGATTAGTTTGACTAGATAAATAAGAAGGGCTTAGTAACAAACTAGATGCAACAATACCACTTACAATAATTTTTTTTGCTTTTAATAATTTATTAGAGAATTTATTATCTTTTTCCATAATAGATACCCCAATTAATAAATTTAGCTTAAATAAATGTTTTTGGCGGATGCTGCTTGAAGACGAATCCATAGATTACAGAGGATTTCAAAAGCCAATGTTTCAACCTCTATTGCGATATTTGGTCTAAATAACAAACTTACAAAAAAATTTTAACTTTGTCAAGTACCTATTTCAATACTTGTTTTAGCAGATTTCCTTATAAGAATCTGGTCGAGAATTAGGAATTTGGTCAGTTCGCCAAGTTTCAATCCTTGTTTTGATGGATTTTGCTCTAAAACAGTCGAAGTTCCCAAACTTCAGGCAGTGCGTTACTTGTTTCAATCCTTGTTTTGGTGGATTTTGCTCTAAAACATTTTCCAGACGATTTCCAATACCTGGAATCCAAAGTTTCAATCCTTGTTTTGATGGATTTTGCTCTAAAACACTTACCCTCTCGCCGTGAAGCAATTCTTTTTGCAGGTTTCAATCCTTGTTTTGATGGATTTTGCTCTAAAACTGTTTGATTTTTTGAGCCAATGTTTGCCCCCATAGGTCGTTTCAATCCTTGTTTTGGTGGATTTTGCTCTTAAACGGATTTGCACTTTGTTGTTGATTGTGTCTTTTTGCACGTTTCAATCCTTGTTTTGGTGGATTTTGCTCTTAAACTCCCTTTTGGAAACAGTTGGAATTCTTTTCGATTTGGGTTTCAATCCTTGTTTTGGTGGATTTTGCTCTTAAACCAAGCGGTTGTATCTGGCTTTCGTCAAGTTCGACCAGTTTCAATCCTTGTTTTGGTGGATTTTGCTCTTAAACTTTGTAGATTTGAGCCGAGCTCACAGTATTTGCGTTGTTTCAATCCTTGTTTTGGTGGATTTTGCTCTTAAACTTTGTAGATTTGAGCCGAGCTCACAGTATTTGCGTTGTTTCAATCCTTGTTTTGGTGGATTTTGCTCTTAAACCGATTTCATTACAAACCTTGTTCACACTTTCACCGGAGTTTCAATCCTTGTTTTGGTGGATTTTGCTCTTAAACAAATGTTACAATTGCTTTTTTGAAAACCACTGGCCAGTTTCAATCCTTGTTTTGGTGGATTTTGCTCTTAAACATCATCCTCAAAGAGGATGGCTTTGTGGTCACCAAGTTTCAATCCTTGTTTTGGTGGATTTTGCTCTTAAACCGAATATTGGGTTAAGTATGGACTGGGCGAGTATGTCGTTTCAATCCTTGTTTTGGTGGATTTTGCTCTTAAACTCAATTGGATATTAAGTAAGAAAGAATTTTCGAAGCGTTCCAGTTTCAATCCTTGTTTTGGTGGATTTTGCTCTTAAACGCGATTATCTTCGATATACACCCTATTTCGCACTTGTTTCAATCCTTGTTTTGGTGGATTTTGCTCTTAAACTCCCTTTTGGAAACAGTTGGAATTCTTTTCGATTTGGGTTTCAATCCTTGTTTTGGTGGATTTTGCTCTTAAACCAAGCGGTTGTATCTGGCTTTCGTCAAGTTCGACCAGTTTCAATCCTTGTTTTGGTGGATTTTGCTCTTAAACCCTTGAAGCAAAGAAACCACCCCGAGACGAAAGGCTGTTTCAATCCTTGTTTTGGTGGATTTTGCTCTTAAACCGATGAGGAAGTATTTTAAACTCAAAGCCCGATTGAGTTTCAATCCTTGTTTTGGTGGATTTTGCTCTTAAACTTGATTTTTCCGAAGTTTGGAAAATTCAGTTGCTTGTTTCAATCCTTGTTTTGGTGGATTTTGCTCTTAAACCCGAGGGGTATGTCTACCCCTATGACCCAGAACAAAAGTTTCAATCCTTGTTTTGGTGGATTTTGCTCTTAAACATATGAAAGTTTTGTGTTTCCCTCGAAATCCAGCACGTTTCAATCCTTGTTTTGGTGGATTTTGCTCTTAAACAAGAAAGAGACTTACTAATCAATGCCTGTTATACTGTTTCAATCCTTGTTTTGGTGGATTTTGCTCTTAAACGCAAAATCGACTGGCGGGATTTTGCACTCAAAACCATGTTTCAATCCTTGTTTTGGTGGATTTTGCTCTTAAACAAACCTCCGCTTGGGTCTCCGATACCAAAGGAAGCGAGTTTCAATCCTTGTTTTGGTGGATTTTGCTCTTAAACAAACTTACCACAAAGGAATTTTGGGATTCGCTATACAGTTTCAATCCTTGTTTTGGTGGATTTTGCTCTTAAACCTGATTGCGTTTTTCAATTGCTCTTTCGTATCCCCATTGTTTCAATCCTTGTTTTGGTGGATTTTGCTCTTAAACGGAACAAGCAATGGCACAACTGACGAACTATGTTGGTTTCAATCCTTGTTTTGGTGGATTTTGCTCTTAAACGTTTTCTTTTTCTCTTTCTTTTTCTTCAGAACTAAGGTTTCAATCCTTGTTTTGGTGGATTTTGCTCTTAAACAATACGAAAATCAATTATTCCAGTCACTTGTAATGGTGTTTCAATCCTTGTTTTGGTGGATTTTGCTCTTAAACAATCTCCAAGTGAATTTTGGACTTATGGGCGACCTTGTTTCAATCCTTGTTTTGGTGGATTTTGCTCTTAAACCACCAACCAATTTCCCTATTCCTTCTAATAAAGGTCTGTTTCAATCCTTGTTTTGGTGGATTTTGCTCTTAAACCAGAATGCTTATGAAGGATTTCTTTACGAATTTGGGTTTCAATCCTTGTTTTGGTGGATTTTGCTCTTAAACCTTCTCAAGAGCGAAGGCAGACGGTCGAAATGGGAAATTGTTTCAATCCTTGTTTTGGTGGATTTTGCTCTTAAACATTATTGTAAATTTGATTAACCGCTTCGTTTTCCTTTGTGTTTCAATCCTTGTTTTGGTGGATTTTGCTCTTAAACTTAGATTTGTTGAGTGGTAAGTATCAAGTCGAACGAAGTTTCAATCCTTGTTTTGGTGGATTTTGCTCTTAAACTTCGAGTATAAGGACATTATCCCAGTGCTTGGTCAGTTTCAATCCTTGTTTTGGTGGATTTTGCTCTTAAACGTTTTTCCCACCAAAAAGGCAAGGCTCGTACAATCTCGTTTCAATCCTTGTTTTGGTGGATTTTGCTCTTAAACGTTTTTCCCACCAAAAAGGCAAGGCTCGTACAATCTCGTTTCAATCCTTGTTTTGGTGGATTTTGCTCTTAAACGTTTTTCCCACCAAAAAGGCAAGGCTCGTACAATCTCGTTTCAATCCTTGTTTTGGTGGATTTTGCTCTTAAACAAGAAGCGTGCCGAGGCAGAACCTCTGCATATCGAGCAGTTTCAATCCTTGTTTTGGTGGATTTTGCTCTTAAACCATTACAGGGACAATGATACCAGCGATTTTGGGGGTCTCGTTTCAATCCTTGTTTTGGTGGATTTTGCTCTTAAACGTTGCGAGACTTGGCGGATTGAATAACCCTTTTCCAGGTTTCAATCCTTGTTTTGGTGGATTTTGCTCTTAAACATAATTTCAGAAAAATTTGCTTTAATTTGTTTAAGAGGTTTCAATCCTTGTTTTGGTGGATTTTGCTCTTAAACACAAAAAAGAGGTGTAAAAATGGAAAAGCGATTAGGGAAGTTTCAATCCTTGTTTTGGTGGATTTTGCTCTTAAACCGTAAGTTTGTAAGGGAAAATAGGGGGGATTATGGGTTTCAATCCTTGTTTTGGTGGATTTTGCTCTTAAACAGTCTCCCGGAAATGGACTAGAAGTCCTTGCCAGCGGTTTCAATCCTTGTTTTGGTGGATTTTGCTCTTAAACCGCACCACATCGGCAAACACCTTGTAGCCGATGTCAGTTTCAATCCTTGTTTTGGTGGATTTTGCTCTTAAACATACAGGATGGAAAAGTAATTTTGGAAGCACAACTCAAGTTTCAATCCTTGTTTTGGTGGATTTTGCTCTTAAACCTGGGCAGAAACAAGGCTGGTTACAAGGCTTTCGATATGGTTTCAATCCTTGTTTTGGTGGATTTTGCTCTTAAACTCGTGTAAGAAAAGCGGAGTCGAAGGGTTTTGGCAAGTTTCAATCCTTGTTTTGGTGGATTTTGCTCTTAAACTGGGAAGTGATACCACCCGATTTATATCGAATAGAAGTTTCAATCCTTGTTTTGGTGGATTTTGCTCTTAAACTAACATAAGAATGGCACCCATTACGGTGGCTAGTGGGGTTTCAATCCTTGTTTTGGTGGATTTTGCTCTTAAACACAATTGCATCGCTGACCAAATCAATCGAAGAGACCGTTTCAATCCTTGTTTTGGTGGATTTTGCTCTTAAACCATTACAGGGACAATGATACCAGCGATTTTGGGGGTCTCGTTTCAATCCTTGTTTTGGTGGATTTTGCTCTTAAACTTCCCGAAAAATCAAATTTGGTCCTTGTTTGATTCCGGTTTCAATCCTTGTTTTGGTGGATTTTGCTCTTAAACGTCCATCGGGGTCAACCATTCGCTCGGAAGTGGGAAGTTTCAATCCTTGTTTTGGTGGATTTTGCTCTTAAACACAACGGGTTCGTGGACACAAAACCGCCTGCGGTCTTAGTTTCAATCCTTGTTTTGGTGGATTTTGCTCTTAAACAAGAAGAAAATCTTCGCAAGGCAAAAGAAGAAGAAGAAAGGTTTCAATCCTTGTTTTGGTGGATTTTGCTCTTAAACTCAATGCCTTCTACGAACCCCTTGAGAAGTTCAAAATGTTTCAATCCTTGTTTTGGTGGATTTTGCTCTTAAACAAACGTCGTAAACTGCAATACTGGCGCCTTTTCTGGGTTTCAATCCTTGTTTTGGTGGATTTTGCTCTTAAACAAAACGGCTTTGACTTTTTTCTGGATTTGGTTGATATGTTTCAATCCTTGTTTTGGTGGATTTTGCTCTTAAACTTAGATAGCGATTTGGAACCAGTCAAGTTTGAATAGTTTCAATCCTTGTTTTGGTGGATTTTGCTCTTAAACCCTCGCCCTATATCGAATTTGATACAGGCGTGAGTATGTTTCAATCCTTGTTTTGGTGGATTTTGCTCTTAAACGTTCTAATTCGAAATTGTTCTCAATGCTGCGTCGAGTTTCAATCCTTGTTTTGGTGGATTTTGCTCTTAAACTTTCTCGTTTCAGGCTTTTTAGGGAAAACATAGCATGTTTCAATCCTTGTTTTGGTGGATTTTGCTCTTAAACAGCGTCCCAAAGCATCTTGTAGATTTTTCCCTTGTGGTTTCAATCCTTGTTTTGGTGGATTTTGCTCTTAAACAATGCATCCACCATCGAACTTGAAGTATCAATCCAGTTGTTTCAATCCTTGTTTTGGTGGATTTTGCTCTTAAACCCAAGATTTCTTGCAAGCCAAAAACCAACAGTGCCAGTTTCAATCCTTGTTTTGGTGGATTTTGCTCTTAAACTTATTTGATTACCAATTGAGCCTTTTTGAATATTTTGTTTCAATCCTTGTTTTGGTGGATTTTGCTCTTAAACTTATTTGATTACCAATTGAGCCTTTTTGAATATTTTGTTTCAATCCTTGTTTTGGTGGATTTTGCTCTTAAACGATTTTGTTTTTCGTTCCCGTTTAATCTTGTCAAGTTGTTTCAATCCTTGTTTTGGTGGATTTTGCTCTTAAACATAAAAAAGTATTTAATGCATATATATATATAGCATAGTTTCAATCCTTGTTTTGGTGGATTTTGCTCTTAAACGATTTTGTTTTTCGTTCCCGTTTAATCTTGTCAAGTTGTTTCAATCCTTGTTTTGGTGGATTTTGCTCTTAAACCTTGCAGGAGCGTTCGCAAATACAGGAAATATGGACTGTTTCAATCCTTGTTTTGGTGGATTTTGCTCTTAAACAAATTCTTTGTTTAACAAATTAGAGGTTCAAAATGATGTTTCAATCCTTGTTTTGGTGGATTTTGCTCTTAAACTCTGCATCATATTGATAAATTTTGCCCGCTTTTCTAGTTTCAATCCTTGTTTTGGTGGATTTTGCTCTTAAACAAAACTACTTGCAAAGCTTCCCGAAGACAAGCGAGAGTTTCAATCCTTGTTTTGGTGGATTTTGCTCTTAAACCCAACTGTATCGATTGTTCCAGCGAATTTGTATTGCGTTTCAATCCTTGTTTTGGTGGATTTTGCTCTTAAACCCAAGATTTCTTGCAAGCCAAAAACCAACAGTGCCAGTTTCAATCCTTGTTTTGGTGGATTTTGCTCTTAAACCCAAGATTTCTTGCAAGCCAAAAACCAACAGTGCCAGTTTCAATCCTTGTTTTGGTGGATTTTGCTCTTAAACGCCCTTGACCTTTTCGATGCGAATTGTATCTCGAACGTTTCAATCCTTGTTTTGGTGGATTTTGCTCTTAAACCTCCTCAATTGTGTCGATTTCTTTCATAACATAGCGGTGTTTCAATCCTTGTTTTGGTGGATTTTGCTCTTAAACAAGAGTAATTTCAACGGGGCGGGTTCGCCCGCCCCGTTTCAATCCTTGTTTTGGTGGATTTTGCTCTTAAACTTATGAAAGCGTTACTTTATGGAACTGACAGTCCATTGTTTCAATCCTTGTTTTGGTGGATTTTGCTCTTAAACGTTTGACAGGATTTCGCTTTTTCAATCTCGAGGTTCGTTTCAATCCTTGTTTTGGTGGATTTTGCTCTTAAACGTTTGACAGGATTTCGCTTTTTCAATCTCGAGGTTCGTTTCAATCCTTGTTTTGGTGGATTTTGCTCTTAAACCCAAAAAACAAATCCTCCCGTATCAAGTTTTTCTGTGTTTCAATCCTTGTTTTGGTGGATTTTGCTCTTAAACGAGGCTTCCCCAAGCCTACACTACGAGCGAAACGCTGTTTCAATCCTTGTTTTGGTGGATTTTGCTCTTAAACACCGCAACGGGAAGGAAATTTTTGAAGGGGATATAAGTTTCAATCCTTGTTTTGGTGGATTTTGCTCTTAAACAATATTTTTTGTATTTTGAGTTTTAAAGAAAAGTATGTTGTTTCAATCCTTGTTTTGGTGGATTTTGCTCTTAAACCCGTGTTGAGTCAAATAGAATTAAGAAGTAGTCACCAGTTTCAATCCTTGTTTTGGTGGATTTTGCTCTTAAACTCGCCGAGTTCTCGAACAATGCTCGGGTCTTTTAGAAAGTTTCAATCCTTGTTTTGGTGGATTTTGCTCTTAAACAAATAATAGAAATGACAATCCGAAAGAGAACGTGGAGTTTCAATCCTTGTTTTGGTGGATTTTGCTCTTAAACTCGCCGAGTTCTCGAACAATGCTCGGGTCTTTTAGAAAGTTTCAATCCTTGTTTTGGTGGATTTTGCTCTTAAACAAATAATAGAAATGACAATCCGAAAGAGAACGTGGAGTTTCAATCCTTGTTTTGGTGGATTTTGCTCTTAAACAGGAAAATTTTGACCTTTATCTTTCTATTATTCGAAAGTTTCAATCCTTGTTTTGGTGGATTTTGCTCTTAAACAAATCGTCAAAGAGAAGGGGGTGGAAAATGGAAATGTTTCAATCCTTGTTTTGGTGGATTTTGCTCTTAAACTCTAAAACAACTTGCGCTTCCTCGGGTAAACTCTGGTTTCAATCCTTGTTTTGGTGGATTTTGCTCTTAAACTCTAAAACAACTTGCGCTTCCTCGGGTAAACTCTGGTTTCAATCCTTGTTTTGGTGGATTTTGCTCTTAAACATATCAAGTGATTCTTGAATAGCAACGAGTTGTTTAGTTTCAATCCTTGTTTTGGTGGATTTTGCTCTTAAACCAACGATTTTGCAACGAACCTCAGAAAATGAAGATTGTTTCAATCCTTGTTTTGGTGGATTTTGCTCTTAAACAAATAATAGAAATGACAATCCGAAAGAGAACGTGGAGTTTCAATCCTTGTTTTGGTGGATTTTGCTCTTAAACAGGAAAATTTTGACCTTTATCTTTCTATTATTCGAAAGTTTCAATCCTTGTTTTGGTGGATTTTGCTCTTAAACTCTAAAACAACTTGCGCTTCCTCGGGTAAACTCTGGTTTCAATCCTTGTTTTGGTGGATTTTGCTCTTAAACGCATAAGTTTGGTGAAGAGTTTACAGCATTGGTTCTGTTTCAATCCTTGTTTTGGTGGATTTTGCTCTTAAACTCGACCCTTCCGCTCTTTCCTTCCACTCTTCAACACGTTTCAATCCTTGTTTTGGTGGATTTTGCTCTTAAACCAAAACCGATGTGTCGGATTGTTGCCACATCAGGCTGTTTCAATCCTTGTTTTGGTGGATTTTGCTCTTAAACCAAAACCGATGTGTCGGATTGTTGCCACATCAGGCTGTTTCAATCCTTGTTTTGGTGGATTTTGCTCTTAAACCCCTGTTGCCAAAGCCAACCTGTAACTTTTTCCGCTGTTTCAATCCTTGTTTTGGTGGATTTTGCTCTTAAACATAGTCAAGAGGTTGCTGTGCCAGAAAGAGAGTCGATGTTTCAATCCTTGTTTTGGTGGATTTTGCTCTTAAACGGCGAAAACTCAAAAAGACCCATGGTATATAGATGCTGGTTTCAATCCTTGTTTTGGTGGATTTTGCTCTTAAACTCGAAGCCCTGAACAAAGAATAAAAGAATTTGAATGTTTCAATCCTTGTTTTGGTGGATTTTGCTCTTAAACGGCGAAAACTCAAAAAGACCCATGGTATATAGATGCTGGTTTCAATCCTTGTTTTGGTGGATTTTGCTCTTAAACCAGGGTGCATCCGATATTTTTTGAACTCCTGTATTGTTTCAATCCTTGTTTTGGTGGATTTTGCTCTTAAACCTTCGCTGCGTTATGAACCAATTTGGAGAGAGTGGCTGTTTCAATCCTTGTTTTGGTGGATTTTGCTCTTAAACCCAAGACGAGACAGGGGCTTTTCCACTTGCGGGAAAGTTTCAATCCTTGTTTTGGTGGATTTTGCTCTTAAACAATATGAAGCAGAAAGAATCAATGGGTTTCGAGAATTGTTTCAATCCTTGTTTTGGTGGATTTTGCTCTTAAACCTTTCCAAAAATTGATTAGATTCAGAGATTAATTTCGTTTCAATCCTTGTTTTGGTGGATTTTGCTCTTAAACTCGAAGCCCTGAACAAAGAATAAAAGAATTTGAATGTTTCAATCCTTGTTTTGGTGGATTTTGCTCTTAAACCAGGGTGCATCCGATATTTTTTGAACTCCTGTATTGTTTCAATCCTTGTTTTGGTGGATTTTGCTCTTAAACGCATATCGGCCCTCGAAAATTCTTTTCTCAATATTGTTTCAATCCTTGTTTTGGTGGATTTTGCTCTTAAACGCAATACTCTTGGTGAACGGAGGCTTTTTGTGGAGTTTCAATCCTTGTTTTGGTGGATTTTGCTCTTAAACTTTTTGGAGATATTGAGAAGCTGGTTCATTAAGCGAGTTTCAATCCTTGTTTTGGTGGATTTTGCTCTTAAACCTTTCCAAAAATTGATTAGATTCAGAGATTAATTTCGTTTCAATCCTTGTTTTGGTGGATTTTGCTCTTAAACGCATATCGGCCCTCGAAAATTCTTTTCTCAATATTGTTTCAATCCTTGTTTTGGTGGATTTTGCTCTTAAACGCAATACTCTTGGTGAACGGAGGCTTTTTGTGGAGTTTCAATCCTTGTTTTGGTGGATTTTGCTCTTAAACTTTTTGGAGATATTGAGAAGCTGGTTCATTAAGCGAGTTTCAATCCTTGTTTTGGTGGATTTTGCTCTTAAACGAGGCTTCCCCAAGCCTACACTACGAGCGAAACGCTGTTTCAATCCTTGTTTTGGTGGATTTTGCTCTTAAACGCTCCGATCACATACGCATATCGCTTCTGCAATTCCAGTTTCAATCCTTGTTTTGGTGGATTTTGCTCTTAAACGCATAAAAGGTGTAGGGTGCAATATCATACGGGAACCGTTTCAATCCTTGTTTTGGTGGATTTTGCTCTTAAACTATCATCGGGATTATATTCCCGTGGCAGATTTCCCCATGTTTCAATCCTTGTTTTGGTGGATTTTGCTCTTAAACGAGTTTTGTTGCTACAAGAGCAATATCCGCTTCGGAGTTTCAATCCTTGTTTTGGTGGATTTTGCTCTTAAACTGAGTTGACGCCCGAAGAAATGGAAAGGAATGGCATACGGGGTTTCAATCCTTGTTTTGGTGGATTTTGCTCTTAAACTATTTTGTATTTATACTTTCAAGCCAAATTTCTTTCCCTAGTTTCAATCCTTGTTTTGGTGGATTTTGCTCTTAAACGCAATGGGGAGGGTGGGTCTGCTCATTTCGCTGCTAGTTTCAATCCTTGTTTTGGTGGATTTTGCTCTTAAACAGCAATTCACATAAGTGAGACAATTGAGATTAAGCAAGTTTCAATCCTTGTTTTGGTGGATTTTGCTCTTAAACATTTGAGCAAAAGAAAAAATCTTTGGAATTAGCTCGGTTTCAATCCTTGTTTTGGTGGATTTTGCTCTTAAACAATGAAATCAATAATGGTGGAGGTAAAAGAATATTTTGTTTCAATCCTTGTTTTGGTGGATTTTGCTCTTAAACATATTGGATTGAGCAAATTCAGTAAGTGGAATTTTGTTTCAATCCTTGTTTTGGTGGATTTTGCTCTTAAACTTTTTAATCTCAAAGATTCTGGATTTAATACTATCGTGTTTCAATCCTTGTTTTGGTGGATTTTGCTCTTAAACAAAGAAAGATGTCAAATTTCTTTTGCGAGCGATTTTGTTTCAATCCTTGTTTTGGTGGATTTTGCTCTTAAACCACGAAGCCAGTATTGGTGTACTGAACAAACTCAATTGTTTCAATCCTTGTTTTGGTGGATTTTGCTCTTAAACATCCAAATCGCTGAATCTGATGAATTCGAGGTGCGCGTTTCAATCCTTGTTTTGGTGGATTTTGCTCTTAAACTTGCTTGATTGTATTCTTCTGCTTTCTTTTGATAATGTTTCAATCCTTGTTTTGGTGGATTTTGCTCTTAAACTTGGAATTAGGGGCTCCATACTATCTCCATTAACCTGTTTCAATCCTTGTTTTGGTGGATTTTGCTCTTAAACACGTGAAACATACTCTGGATAAATACCCAAAGCATCTGGTTTCAATCCTTGTTTTGGTGGATTTTGCTCTTAAACCAAAAAGAAACTGGTCGGTAGGGTGGACGTAAGCCACAGGTTTCAATCCTTGTTTTGGTGGATTTTGCTCTTAAACCGCCGTTGCCGAGAGGAAGTATGTTGCACCAGGCGTGTTTCAATCCTTGTTTTGGTGGATTTTGCTCTTAAACCTTTTTAATTAGATTTTCGTTCATTGTTATTCTCCTTGGTTTCAATCCTTGTTTTGGTGGATTTTGCTCTTAAACAGAATATCTGGATTGCTTTGAAACAGAAATCCCCGAAGTTTCAATCCTTGTTTTGGTGGATTTTGCTCTTAAACCCTCCGAAAGTGTAATCTCTGCACCCTCGAAAATGCTACTGTTTCAATCCTTGTTTTGGTGGATTTTGCTCTTAAACACAACTACACCGCCTACGACTTCTGGATACATCGTGGTTTCAATCCTTGTTTTGGTGGATTTTGCTCTTAAACCGTTTCCTCGTCGAGTCGGGCTAAGAATGCGCTGTGTTTCAATCCTTGTTTTGGTGGATTTTGCTCTTAAACTCCAACAACATAGAATTTTACCAGCGGGGTAGGTATGGTTTCAATCCTTGTTTTGGTGGATTTTGCTCTTAAACCCAAGAATTTGTTTTACTTCCTCAATGCTGCATATTAGTTTCAATCCTTGTTTTGGTGGATTTTGCTCTTAAACCTTGTAAACTACTTCTGTTCGAGGCTTTACATTCCGTTTCAATCCTTGTTTTGGTGGATTTTGCTCTTAAACCTCTTGTCCGAATACTCATCGCACAACTCATTTCCAATGTTTCAATCCTTGTTTTGGTGGATTTTGCTCTTAAACAGCCGAAGATATGCGGTCTTCGGCTCCAAAACGTATGTTTCAATCCTTGTTTTGGTGGATTTTGCTCTTAAACTTCCTGCGAAACCAGGATAGGTTTCGTCTTGGTAGAGTTTCAATCCTTGTTTTGGTGGATTTTGCTCTTAAACATCCCTGTTTTCTCTGTGTTTACTTGCGTTTCGCTAGTTTCAATCCTTGTTTTGGTGGATTTTGCTCTTAAACATAAGAACAACCTCCCGCCTGACTCGAAGCAATCTTAGTTTCAATCCTTGTTTTGGTGGATTTTGCTCTTAAACAAATGGGGGGAGTGATGGCACAAGGGAAAAAGACAAGTTTCAATCCTTGTTTTGGTGGATTTTGCTCTTAAACCCTCGCCCTATATCGAATTTGATACAGGCGTGAGTATGTTTCAATCCTTGTTTTGGTGGATTTTGCTCTTAAACAGAGAAAGAGAAGATTGAATCGGCTTCTGGTGAAAGTGTTTCAATCCTTGTTTTGGTGGATTTTGCTCTTAAACCCACGAAGCACAATTGCATATGTATCGCCTTTTAGTGTTTCAATCCTTGTTTTGGTGGATTTTGCTCTTAAACTCGAAGCGGACATAGAAGAGACTTATTCTGACGATGTTTCAATCCTTGTTTTGGTGGATTTTGCTCTTAAACTCATTGTATTCCGCAAGTTTGTTTTCAAGTGATTCTGTTTCAATCCTTGTTTTGGTGGATTTTGCTCTTAAACCTGATTTATCCGGAAGACAGAGGAACTCCTTTTGTTTGTTTCAATCCTTGTTTTGGTGGATTTTGCTCTTAAACAATTCAAAATTATCTCGCAATTTTCAATATTGACCAGTTTCAATCCTTGTTTTGGTGGATTTTGCTCTTAAACCAAGGAAGGTGAATATATTTTCAATTTTTTCAGTCAGTTTCAATCCTTGTTTTGGTGGATTTTGCTCTTAAACAATCCTTCTGGGGTTCGGAAGCCATACTTATGAATTGTTTCAATCCTTGTTTTGGTGGATTTTGCTCTTAAACTCGAAGCGGACATAGAAGAGACTTATTCTGACGATGTTTCAATCCTTGTTTTGGTGGATTTTGCTCTTAAACTCGAAGCGGACATAGAAGAGACTTATTCTGACGATGTTTCAATCCTTGTTTTGGTGGATTTTGCTCTTAAACTCGATTGGATGCAGCTTGCAACATGCGGGTCATTGGGTTTCAATCCTTGTTTTGGTGGATTTTGCTCTTAAACATGATTTCAATATCGTTGCCATTTTGATTTACTTGTTTCAATCCTTGTTTTGGTGGATTTTGCTCTTAAACGTATGATAGAAGCTTACGAAAAAAACTCGCTGATTAGTTTCAATCCTTGTTTTGGTGGATTTTGCTCTTAAACCAGTTTTGGATTTCCGACTTTTCACCATTTCCACAGTTTCAATCCTTGTTTTGGTGGATTTTGCTCTTAAACTCGAAATCCGCAACACTAATCAATTTGATTGGATTTAGTTTCAATCCTTGTTTTGGTGGATTTTGCTCTTAAACCTTCTTTCAGATGCAGTTCGGAACAACATTTCCTAGTTTCAATCCTTGTTTTGGTGGATTTTGCTCTTAAACAATCCTTCTGGGGTTCGGAAGCCATACTTATGAATTGTTTCAATCCTTGTTTTGGTGGATTTTGCTCTTAAACTTGTTCTTTTTGATTTCATCATTTGGAATGGCACCCAGTTTCAATCCTTGTTTTGGTGGATTTTGCTCTTAAACCGCCGTCAGCAAGCTGCTCATTATGGAACACTTTTCTGTTTCAATCCTTGTTTTGGTGGATTTTGCTCTTAAACATTTGGGAACCCTTATCCAAACCTTAGGAACTGTGAGTTTCAATCCTTGTTTTGGTGGATTTTGCTCTTAAACTCTGTCTCATCTTTTACCACTTTTTCTGTTTAAAGCAGTTTCAATCCTTGTTTTGGTGGATTTTGCTCTTAAACCCTGATGTTTCCAAAGATCTTACATATTCGGATGAGTTTCAATCCTTGTTTTGGTGGATTTTGCTCTTAAACTAGAATATTACTTTGTTTTTTCGATTCAGAATATTGGTTTCAATCCTTGTTTTGGTGGATTTTGCTCTTAAACTAGAATATTACTTTGTTTTTTCGATTCAGAATATTGGTTTCAATCCTTGTTTTGGTGGATTTTGCTCTTAAACAGAAAATTAAAAGAATTAGGAGTTAATATTAGTTGGGTTTCAATCCTTGTTTTGGTGGATTTTGCTCTTAAACACACGAAAACAAGCAGGCTTCGAGGTGACTGAGGTGTTTCAATCCTTGTTTTGGTGGATTTTGCTCTTAAACCTCCGAGCAGTTCAAGAAGTATCATTTCCGCACGATGTTTCAATCCTTGTTTTGGTGGATTTTGCTCTTAAACCCTACACGATAACAATTTATGGAACAAATATTGTATGTTTCAATCCTTGTTTTGGTGGATTTTGCTCTTAAACCATTTGGCATCATATTTCGCTCGCATCTGTTCGTAGTTTCAATCCTTGTTTTGGTGGATTTTGCTCTTAAACTTTTCGCACTTCCTTTGCTTCGCCTGTAATTACTTTTGGTTTCAATCCTTGTTTTGGTGGATTTTGCTCTTAAACACGCAATGAAGCATATTTACATACCTACCCCGCTGGGTTTCAATCCTTGTTTTGGTGGATTTTGCTCTTAAACTCGTTTAATCTGGATAAATCCGAAGGAAGTAGTTTGTTTCAATCCTTGTTTTGGTGGATTTTGCTCTTAAACAGGACATTCTCGGCTGAATCATAATAAGGTTACCCAGTTTCAATCCTTGTTTTGGTGGATTTTGCTCTTAAACTGATTTTCAAAAGCCATATTGCTCATTTTCGGGCGGGTTTCAATCCTTGTTTTGGTGGATTTTGCTCTTAAACTCGTGAGAAATGGTAAGATATACAAAGCGGATAGTTGTTTCAATCCTTGTTTTGGTGGATTTTGCTCTTAAACTAGGTTGGGAAAACGTAAGATTTTCTACCTTTTTTGAGTTTCAATCCTTGTTTTGGTGGATTTTGCTCTTAAACTCTTAATCTGTTTTGCTTTCATAATCGCACGCACAGTTTCAATCCTTGTTTTGGTGGATTTTGCTCTTAAACGCTCAAAGTGAGGAATTCACAAGAAAAGTTGAGGAGGGTTTCAATCCTTGTTTTGGTGGATTTTGCTCTTAAACGCGAATTTATGAAGAAAGAATAGCAGTCTTAGAGGCTGTTTCAATCCTTGTTTTGGTGGATTTTGCTCTTAAACCATATCGAATTGCGTCCATTGCGTGGTCATCAATTTGTTTCAATCCTTGTTTTGGTGGATTTTGCTCTTAAACTCAATTGCTTTTTTCCTATCGAGGATAGGTTTGGTGTTTCAATCCTTGTTTTGGTGGATTTTGCTCTTAAACAGAAGGCATTAAAAACGAAAAACAATTTGTTATGTTGTTTCAATCCTTGTTTTGGTGGATTTTGCTCTTAAACTCAATTGCTTTTTTCCTATCGAGGATAGGTTTGGTGTTTCAATCCTTGTTTTGGTGGATTTTGCTCTTAAACCTTCGCCGTGAGAACAAAGAGTATCGGGAGCGATGTTTCAATCCTTGTTTTGGTGGATTTTGCTCTTAAACTTATAATAAAACCTTTGGAGTTTACTTTCCTATTTGTTTCAATCCTTGTTTTGGTGGATTTTGCTCTTAAACTGAACCTGTTTCACCTGAATATGTCCCGACGCCAAGTTTCAATCCTTGTTTTGGTGGATTTTGCTCTTAAACCTGGTTCTTGACGAAACTGCAGTGCGTAGGGCAATGTTTCAATCCTTGTTTTGGTGGATTTTGCTCTTAAACCCGAACAGGTGCAACTTTTTCGTTCAAAAACTGGAATTGTTTCAATCCTTGTTTTGGTGGATTTTGCTCTTAAACCCCCACAAAAGCAAGAAAATTAGAATTACAAGTATGTAGTTTCAATCCTTGTTTTGGTGGATTTTGCTCTTAAACTGGAATGAGACTTTTACGAGATTATTCTCCATTGGAGTTTCAATCCTTGTTTTGGTGGATTTTGCTCTTAAACCAACAGCTGTCGAAATTGGGCAACCCAAAGACGAAAGTTTCAATCCTTGTTTTGGTGGATTTTGCTCTTAAACTTGAAAGATTTTACCTTCGTCGAAAAGAAAGATGTGTTTCAATCCTTGTTTTGGTGGATTTTGCTCTTAAACGAAACTTGGGAATTATCAAAATGTTTATGAACTGTGTTTCAATCCTTGTTTTGGTGGATTTTGCTCTTAAACTCACTTCGATTGTTTCAGCAAGAGATTGTTGACGCGTTTCAATCCTTGTTTTGGTGGATTTTGCTCTTAAACTCGGATTAAGTTCCTCAACATTGTAATCCAAATTCGGTTTCAATCCTTGTTTTGGTGGATTTTGCTCTTAAACATATATACTGCAAAAGGAATAGGCTTCTCTTCTGTTGGTTTCAATCCTTGTTTTGGTGGATTTTGCTCTTAAACTGCCCCAACTGGCTGAATGCATCATATTGCTTCGATGTTTCAATCCTTGTTTTGGTGGATTTTGCTCTTAAACAAAATGGGAACGAAAATTTGGCAATCAAGTTTGGTTGTTTCAATCCTTGTTTTGGTGGATTTTGCTCTTAAACTTGTAAAAATCTTCACCAGAAAAGAAATAGATACCTTGTTTCAATCCTTGTTTTGGTGGATTTTGCTCTTAAACTTGTGGTTTACGTTTCTCGGATGGTATTTGATTTTGTTTCAATCCTTGTTTTGGTGGATTTTGCTCTTAAACTATATTTATAATTGGATGGTTTTTGTTTGCAGACAAGTTTCAATCCTTGTTTTGGTGGATTTTGCTCTTAAACATAAGGAATCTGCACTTCCCCAAGTCCATCTACATACAGTTTCAATCCTTGTTTTGGTGGATTTTGCTCTTAAACAGTTCTGCAAACTCAACTACTTGCCTATATTCCGCGTTTCAATCCTTGTTTTGGTGGATTTTGCTCTTAAACAAACGAGTTAAAAAATTTCCCTACAAATATATTATCGTTTCAATCCTTGTTTTGGTGGATTTTGCTCTTAAACCAATCTCGGCGAGTTTTTCGATATGTTCAATCTGCTGTTTCAATCCTTGTTTTGGTGGATTTTGCTCTTAAACTCCCTGCTCTTTCGAATGTATTGCGGGATAATGTTTGTTTCAATCCTTGTTTTGGTGGATTTTGCTCTTAAACTCACGGGCACCTTCACCTCTGCCTTCACCATTTCGCGTTTCAATCCTTGTTTTGGTGGATTTTGCTCTTAAACTCACGGGCACCTTCACCTCTGCCTTCACCATTTCGCGTTTCAATCCTTGTTTTGGTGGATTTTGCTCTTAAACACATACCTTTTTTCATATCAAACCCCATTTTTTATAGTTTCAATCCTTGTTTTGGTGGATTTTGCTCTTAAACTCGGTGCCTTCCAGCATTCTTTGGTAGCTAAAAACTGGAGTTTCAATCCTTGTTTTGGTGGATTTTGCTCTTAAACCTTCTTGGTTTAGCTTCAATCAGTGGCATCTTTCCAGGTTTCAATCCTTGTTTTGGTGGATTTTGCTCTTAAACCCAATAGAATTTTGCCGTGAAAAAATTTTAAAAATAGTTTCAATCCTTGTTTTGGTGGATTTTGCTCTTAAACTCCCTTGTGCCATCACTCCCCCCATTTTTATCGAAGTTTCAATCCTTGTTTTGGTGGATTTTGCTCTTAAACAAATTTCAGGAAATTGGTGCAGGAATTTGGAGGCACGTTTCAATCCTTGTTTTGGTGGATTTTGCTCTTAAACATCTTGATAGTCAGCTTGAAAGAGCAAATAAATTCGGTTTCAATCCTTGTTTTGGTGGATTTTGCTCTTAAACATCTTGATAGTCAGCTTGAAAGAGCAAATAAATTCGGTTTCAATCCTTGTTTTGGTGGATTTTGCTCTTAAACCAACAAACTATTGGCAAGCACGAAGCAGACTTTTTCAGTTTCAATCCTTGTTTTGGTGGATTTTGCTCTTAAACTTTCTCACCGCATACTTATAGGCTTTTTCTTTGTTGGTTTCAATCCTTGTTTTGGTGGATTTTGCTCTTAAACCAGTATAATTTATTCGTGCCTCCGCCTACTGATGGGTGTTTCAATCCTTGTTTTGGTGGATTTTGCTCTTAAACTCCTTTTTCGGCTTCTTCTCTTTCTTTGGCATCTTGTTTCAATCCTTGTTTTGGTGGATTTTGCTCTTAAACTTGAACATAAAATCTTTTTGAAAATATCGAGCCGTGGTTTCAATCCTTGTTTTGGTGGATTTTGCTCTTAAACACAGGATAATACAGGTGCGTATCCAGGGAAAAGATATAGTTTCAATCCTTGTTTTGGTGGATTTTGCTCTTAAACTTATGCTCAACCACGGTTACCATTTTCCCATTATATTGTTTCAATCCTTGTTTTGGTGGATTTTGCTCTTAAACTTTGCGAGAGCGGAAGCAGAAAAATTATTGACACCTGTTTCAATCCTTGTTTTGGTGGATTTTGCTCTTAAACCGATAAGTGTTTTGCCTACCCGCATCTCCATCACAAGGGTTTCAATCCTTGTTTTGGTGGATTTTGCTCTTAAACCAAAAATATTCCTAGTCTCGCTTTTGCGGAGACTTGGTTTCAATCCTTGTTTTGGTGGATTTTGCTCTTAAACCTTCCACCCTAACTTTTTCGCTATTTCTTTAATTTCAAGTTTCAATCCTTGTTTTGGTGGATTTTGCTCTTAAACGAGCAATATGGCTTTTGAAAATCATTCAACGCATCTTGTTTCAATCCTTGTTTTGGTGGATTTTGCTCTTAAACCCGTTTTATTCTGCTGATTGCAGGACGGCGTTTTGGGTTTCAATCCTTGTTTTGGTGGATTTTGCTCTTAAACCTTGGGGTAGCCGGTGCAGCAGCAATGGGGATAATGTTTCAATCCTTGTTTTGGTGGATTTTGCTCTTAAACAAAAGTATATGCTTTCAAAGAGTTTGTGTATTTCAACTGTTTCAATCCTTGTTTTGGTGGATTTTGCTCTTAAACATATCGAATAGAGCAAGATGAAAACGGCAAAATTTGTTTCAATCCTTGTTTTGGTGGATTTTGCTCTTAAACATTTTCATTACTGGACTCCCGAGACATATCAGCAATGTTTCAATCCTTGTTTTGGTGGATTTTGCTCTTAAACTTGGCAACGTGCTTTGCCTTTATACTCCGTTTAGTCAGTTTCAATCCTTGTTTTGGTGGATTTTGCTCTTAAACTGCCATATTCCCTTTATTGTCAAGGTCGAGGCATTGTTTCAATCCTTGTTTTGGTGGATTTTGCTCTTAAACTTGATAAACAATGCAGAGATTCGCCTTTTTGGTGCTGTTTCAATCCTTGTTTTGGTGGATTTTGCTCTTAAACCGATGACTCTTGTTGGGTTACTATAACCCGGGTTATGTTTCAATCCTTGTTTTGGTGGATTTTGCTCTTAAACCAAATACCTTGATTTTATTAGACTTACAGATTTGTGTTTCAATCCTTGTTTTGGTGGATTTTGCTCTTAAACCTTTATTCTTGGGTTCAGGCTCAACCCTGATAGCCTGGTTTCAATCCTTGTTTTGGTGGATTTTGCTCTTAAACCCCACCACTTTCTTTAATGGGTGGGGCTATTGGGAATGTTTCAATCCTTGTTTTGGTGGATTTTGCTCTTAAACTGGCGTAAGACTTCCCGATTTTTCCAAAAAAGTAGGCATGTTTCAATCCTTGTTTTGGTGGATTTTGCTCTTAAACCCTATTCGCATAAGAGAGCTGTGTCCCATCTTCGCAGTGTTTCAATCCTTGTTTTGGTGGATTTTGCTCTTAAACCATTGTTCTTTTTTCCATTTTAGAACTCCTTTCTGTTTCAATCCTTGTTTTGGTGGATTTTGCTCTTAAACATGGAACGGAAAGTTCTTGGGCTGGAAATATAAGTTGTTTCAATCCTTGTTTTGGTGGATTTTGCTCTTAAACTATCCTGCATTGCATTTTTGAACCAAACTTGATTGCGTTTCAATCCTTGTTTTGGTGGATTTTGCTCTTAAACAAAACGGCAAAATTTTAGAAATTTGGCTACCATTTAGTTTCAATCCTTGTTTTGGTGGATTTTGCTCTTAAACGCACTGGGATAATGTCCATATACTCGAACTCCATCTGTTTCAATCCTTGTTTTGGTGGATTTTCCTCTTAAACAGTATACATTGAAAATTCACCGCTCGTAAGCTCTGTTTGTTTCAATCCTTGTTTTGGTGGATTTTGCTCTTAAACCGCACGATTGATGGTGGATGGGTTCCACAAGAAGAGAGTTTCAATCCTTGTTTTGGTGGATTTTGCTCTTAAACGGCATTTCCAAACTGTTTTCCATTGGGGGTTTTCGAGGGTTTCAATCCTTGTTTTGGTGGATTTTGCTCTTAAACTCAGCTTGCTTTTGCAATCGGTTATTCCTATGAATTTGTTTCAATCCTTGTTTTGGTGGATTTTGCTCTTAAACGAAAACCGCCCCTGGAAAACAAGCAACGAATGCCTGTTTCAATCCTTGTTTTGGTGGATTTTGCTCTTAAACAGACCAGCGAAGGTATGACCGCAATGATTATGCACTCGTTTCAATCCTTGTTTTGGTGGATTTTGCTCTTAAACCAAAGGCATTAGAAATATTTTTGCTTTCATATCAATGTTTCAATCCTTGTTTTGGTGGATTTTGCTCTTAAACTCGCTTTCCCTTCGTGAACTATACTCTTGTCTTCACGTTTCAATCCTTGTTTTGGTGGATTTTGCTCTTAAACTCAATCCCCTTGGAAACAATTTCGACATCTGTTACTGTTTCAATCCTTGTTTTGGTGGATTTTGCTCTTAAACTTAGCCATCCTTCACCTTTCCACCTTCCTTCTTTTGTGTTTCAATCCTTGTTTTGGTGGATTTTGCTCTTAAACTTTCCTGAACCGCATAAACTCGCATACCGCCAATGTTGTTTCAATCCTTGTTTTGGTGGATTTTGCTCTTAAACCACCTAACCATTCTTGTGCTTTGTTCTTGTCGCCGTGTTTCAATCCTTGTTTTGGTGGATTTTGCTCTTAAACTCGCATACCTATAATGCATCAGGTATTGGAGATGGGTTTCAATCCTTGTTTTGGTGGATTTTGCTCTTAAACGATTACATCGAGCGATTTCAATTTTGGTATTCGCAGGTTTCAATCCTTGTTTTGGTGGATTTTGCTCTTAAACACGACAATGTATATCCAATATATGATTATTTTTTCTGTTTCAATCCTTGTTTTGGTGGATTTTGCTCTTAAACAAAATTTCGCATACCACACTCTATGCACTTATCAAGGTTTCAATCCTTGTTTTGGTGGATTTTGCTCTTAAACTCACAAAACAAATTTA
>Ga0209691_1000515_pt1 | contig 27230 bp, 20 predicted proteins | sample YNPMSBMetaG_FD_187120 | JGI IMG/M metagenome (GOLD analysis project Ga0209691, IMG submission 187120) | Anoxygenic and chlorotrophic microbial mat microbial communities from Yellowstone National Park, USA - YNP MS-B MetaG (SPAdes) (version 2) ... | reverse complement strand
GCTTACCAGCTCTGGCGTAATAGTGATCGTTACTGCGGCTAACGGACGGGTTGCCAGACGCACTGTATAGCTCGCCGCTGGCCCACCCTCGGCTACCGTCAGGCTGGTGGGCGTGATAATCAGCCCCGCCGTATCGTTCTCCTGCACCACCACCCGCACCAACCGGTCGGCCAGTGCATCGTACACCGGGTCGCTACTACTCGCCACCGCGTGTCGCAGATCGAGGTCGTAGGTCGTGGTCAGCGTCTCGACCACGTTGTCATCAATCGCCTGCACCGTGACCGTTTGCGCCGTATTCCAGTTCGTCGGCGTAAAGGTCAACGTCAGCGTCGGCTGACCGTTCAGCAGCAGTTGACCACTGCTCCCCACCAGCGGCGATGCCGCGCTTACCAGCTCCGGCGTAATGGTGACCGTTACATTCGCCAGAGGTTGGCTTGCCAGACGCACCGTATAGCTCGCCGCTGGCCCACCCTCGGCTACCGTCAGGCTGGTTTGGCTAAGGATAAGGGCAGCGTTATCGTTTTCGATGATCGTCACCGGCAACAACGATGGTGGAAGCGCGTTGTACATCGCATCACCGGCGCTGGTTGCAGTATGACGTAGGTGAACAAGATAGGTCGTGGCCGGATCGAGCGCTTCATCGATCTGGTCATCGATCACTTGCACATTAACAAGCTGTGGTGTATTCCAATTATCTGGCGTGAACGTCAGAGTCAGGGTTGCCGAGCCATTGAGACGAACCTGATCATTACTTCCGATCAATGGCGAAGGTGGTACAACAATTTCGGGTGTAATAGTGATTGTAACCGGTGCAACAGGACGACTATTGAGACGAACGCTATACGAAGCAGTTGCCCCTTCATTCAGTGTCAGATTCGCCGGTGTTAGCACAATACCGGCCAGATCGTTATCAATGACAGTGACTGCAACATTCGCTGTCAGGCCATTGTAGAAGGTATCGGTACTACTTGCGCTATGCGTAATCTGCACAACCTCGCTGATACCTTCATCAATGTCATCATCGAGAGCCTTTACACGCACTGTTTGAAAAACATTCCAGTTGGTTGGAGTAAAGAACAGAGTTATCGGTGCCGGTGTGGTCTGGCCATCAAGTAAGACCTGTGTTGACGGTGTAATAGTCACGACCACATTTGCTGTTGGCTGCGTTGCCAGACGCACGGTATAACTTACCGCTGGCCCACCTTCGGCTACTGTCAAACTGAAGGGTAAGGTGACAATAGCCGCCACATCGTTGTCGGCGATCCGCACGCTCAGCACAGGCAGACTCAAACCCTGATAGAAGGGATCGGTACTAGTTGCCGTATGACTCACCGATCCCGGATGAGGGGTTGCCTCGGCAATCCGATCATCGATCGCCTGCACAGTCACTGTTTGCGGAGCGGCCCAATTATCCGGCGTAAAGATGAGAGTTGGGGGTATTGTCGTTACCTGAACGCCGGTAAGCGTAATCGTCACCGGTGCTGTCGGACGGCTGTTCAATCTAACGGTATAGGTACCATCTGGGCCACCTTCGGCTACATCAACAACCGACGGTTGGACAACGATACCGGCCTGATCGTTATCCTGGATGGTGAGCGCATGGGTATCTGGTGAACCGATCGTGGCATTAACCGCCGATGTAAGCCGAACAATGACCGTCTCATCAGCTTCATCTTCAGGATCGTCAATAATCGGGATCAGTAAACGGGCAGCACTGGCTCCTGCCGGTATCACAATTGTGCCCGCACGGAGACCGTGATCGTCTAGAGAGGCTGTACCGGTGACGGTATAACTCACCTGGGCATCAACCGCCGAGACCGGCTCCAGGCGGATGGTCACGGCAGCCAGACCATCACCTTCATCTATGATACCGGCAGCACTGACAAAACGGACTACTGGTGGTGGACTGGTATCGACAATCGTAACAGTTGCAGTACCGGGAATACCGATAAAACCACCTTCTGGATTGAGTAAGCGTAGTCTGAATGTCTCGGCAGGTTCGTAGAGGTCATCGGCGATGATACGAACGGTAAATGTTTTTTGCTGTTCACCGACTGCAAAAACTAACACCCCATTGGTAGGGAGATAATCGACATCGGGCAATGCACTACCGGCAATCGTTTCATACCGCACGCGCACCGTCTGCTCGGCAGGCGAGCCAAGGCGAACCGTTACCGTCAAGGTACCTGCATTTTCATTGACGCTTATATTCTCATTAGCAAAAAAGAAGATCGACTCGCCAGGGCGCGGGGTCGGGGTACTGGTTGGTACCGGTGTTGCTGTCCGCGTTGGCGTGGCAGTACTTGTCGGTATCGCGGTAACGACACGAGTTGGCGTCACTGTTGGCGTTGCCGTAGCAGTACGGGTTGGCGTCGCCGTGGGTGATGGTAGTGACGTTGGTGGCGGTGGTGGCGGCGGAGGTGGAGAAGTTACAATCGGCGTTGGGGTCAACGTTGGCAATGGAGTGCGCGTAGGCGGTACTGTGCGAGTAGGTGTGGCCGTCCGGGTCGGGGTCGCGGTTGGCAATGCGGTCGGTGTATTTGTCGGAGTCGGAGTAGGGGTACGGGTAGCTGTTGGCGTGGAGGTCGCCGTAGCAGTCGGTGTGGCAGTCGGCGTAGGTGTTGCGGTGGGCACCTCGATAACCACAACCGGTACGTCCTCTATCTGATCAGGTTCAGGGGTCTGTACTGGAGTTGGACTCTCATCAGGTACAATGATACTGGGATTAATCGGTGGCAATTGCAGCCCACCACCCCAGGGACTGTAATCAACCCGACCAGTATTGAAATCACCACTAAACCACTCCATACGTGGGGCGACCTGATTGATCATCAGATTGATGACCAACGAAATCAACCCCAACAGGAGGAGGAGCGCAGCGAGAATCAGCCAGGGTAACGGTTGTTGCCAACGATCATACCTAAGCAGCCGATTCCATGCGGGTTGCCGGTTTTTCAGGAGTGGTGGTATCATCGGCGTACCGTAATGTAAAGAAGAATGTACTGCCCTGTCCTGGTGTGCTTTCGACGCCAATCGTGCCACCCAAGCGCTCGATCAGTTGCTTACAAATCGCCAGACCAAGCCCAATACCGCGTTCACTCGAGTTAATCCCTTCGTTAACCCCTTCACCGCGGAAAAAGCGCTCAAAGATTTGCTCGTGGAGATGATGCGGTATCCCGCGACCGGTATCACTTACCTCAATGCGTAGCGCATCGCGTTGGGGAATGGCACAAACCGTAATCCTTCCGGTGTCGGTATACCGCCGCGCATTATCGAGCAATTGAAGCGTGATAGTACGTACATGCTCGGCGTCGGCCAGCACTTTTGGCAACTTCTTCGGCAGCTCAACTTCGAGCTGTAATCCTTTCGCTTTAATCGGCCCACGAACCTGCCAAATTGCATCTTCAATCGGCGGTTGTACATCGATAGGCTCGATAACAGACCTAAGTGTTCCGGAGTCGAGATTAGCAATGGTGATTGCATTGCTAATCAGCGTCGTCATATTATTTGCCTGCAAGCGAATGGCTTCCACAAAAGATTTCTGTTCATCAGCGAGCGGACCGGCCAGACCACGCGCCAGGAGATCAGCATTTCCGCGAATCACCGTTAGCGGTGTACGCAATTCATGCGAAATCGTACCGATAAAGTTTGTCTTTGCCCGATCAACCATCACCTCCTTGGTGAGATCTTGCAGGATGGCGACATAGCCCAACAAGTGGCCGTTATCCTCACGCACTTCGGCCACTGAAAGTCGGATAATATAATTGCCAAGCGAATACAGATCGTGCGCCCGTTGATCACCAAACCCAGGTACACCTTCGGTCAATGGCGTAAGTGGCAAGTCACTCAAGCGTTTGGGAAAAGAAGCATCTTCTGCCAGGCCAAGCAAGCGACGGGTTGCGCGGTTGATTGAACGAATTTCACCCTGAACATCGGTAAAAATAATACCGTCAGTAATACTCTCGACAATTGCCGCCCGTTGGCGCGCCTCAGCCCGCACCTTAGCAATAAGCTCAACCAGAGAATCGGTCATGCGGTTAAAATGTCGCGCCAGCTCGCCGATCTCATTTTGAGAAGATACTCGTGCGCGCCGCTGAAGATCACCGTCCACAATTGCACGAGCAGTTTCTGCCAACTCCTCAAGCGGTCGCGTAATGCGTTGAGTGACCCACAAGCCAATGACAGCGATCGTCAACCCCAGGCCAAGCGTCACGACTGCCAACAGTGGACTAATGTTATTCCACGACAGCAGTACTTCTTCCCGAGCACGAACAGTCGCCAGAATACCAACCCGACTACCACGGATCGTTAACGGCACGTATGCCAATTGATATTCCTTACCATCAATGGTTTCAACGGTAAAGAGTGATTGTCCGTATAGGTCAGCATTCTTTTCTATCAGTTTTGTCACCACATCCGATCTCAACGATGGTGGCCGAACAAGACTACTAAATGTGCTGGCAATAGTCGCGCCGTCCTTATCGTATAGGATAATCCCATCCAGTCGTGCCTGTTTGAGCATCTCATTGAGCAGTTTATCGAGCCGATTGGCTACAATCAGCCCGCCAACCACCTCTTCACCCTGGCGTACTGGTGTGATAGTAGCCAGATACACTGTTTGCGTATTGCTAAATTGGATCAGACCGGCATACTTGTCACCGCGTTCGTCGGCTTTACCCTGTAAAACAAGGGAAGTGAACCAGGCACTGCTAAGGTCAGATGAAGCATGGGTGATATACTCGTTGTTGGTTGCCTCAGGTAGACGCTCGAAATCGGCGATAGTGCGGCCATCACGGCCAAAGGCGATCAAGCGATCAAGGCGGACATCAATTCGTTGGATACCCTGACGAAAGAATGGATCAAGCGCTCTGCGCAAACCGTCGCGATCGTCGGACGCAAAGGCTTCAGCAACAGCCGGCGCATTAATACTGTCGTTCCGCTGGGCAAAAGCGACTTCGCGCAAAAAACTAAGGTTAGCCTGTTCTTGTACAAAAAAAGTATCGTTGACCGTCCTGGTTGCTGCGGCTAACTCATTATCAAAACGATCTTGTTGCTGCCGGGCAAGGAAAAACGCAACAATTGATAGGCCCACGATGGCGACTAAGACCGCGAGGACGAGGAAGGGGCCAATGATCTGATATTTGAGTTGGCTTTGCAGCTCCTTTATTAGCCGCCTCATAACAACCTACCCGGCACAAGGAGGTCTGTCGTTGATCAGCGAAAAGGATGTGAGTCACAGGAATTGTTCCATCGGTCCCAATCATGAACAGGCTCACAAACTCTAGCGCTCACCAATAGTATAAGACAGGTTGTTGCGCTTGCGAATACCTTTTTAATGGCAAATGGTTAACAGTTTATTTATATAGGCACATAAAGCTATTAATACAATCGGTAATAGTACAATCTGGCGTATGAGATGTTATTATCTGCATGAAAGCCAGCTTTTGCTGTATCAGTACTCTTGCAAACAACCGTGCTATAATACCGATGTATTGTGGTATTCATCCGTTATTCATCTTTACAGAACGCATGCATCTACACTTTCTTGGTACCGGTACATCAATGGGAGTTCCCGTAATTGGCTGCGATTGCCCAATCTGCACCTCATCGGATCCTCGTCATCACCGATTACGTACCTCGGCCCTGGTGCGAAGCCACGGTTTACATATTCTCATCGATGTCGGTCCCGATTTTCGGATGCAAGCGCTACGAGCAAACCTGCGTCGCATCGATGCGGTACTACTTACCCATGCCCATTTCGACCACGTCGCCGGTATCGACGACCTGCGTCCATTCTGTATGCGCCAGGGAACGCTGCCAATCTACGGGAGTGCACAAACGCTGGCTGATGTACGGCAACGCTTTGCGTATGCCTTCGATGACACTTCCCAAGGCTCCTCGCGCCCGTCGATTACCCTTCATACGATTGAGGGGCCTTTTCAGATCGGGCCTTTGACGGTACTTCCGCTTGCCATTCCCCATGGCACCTGGACGATTACTGCCTATCGGATCGGACCATTGGGCTATGTCACCGATGCCAGCGCTATTCCGCCGGCGGCTATGGAGGCCCTCCGCGGTGTGCAAGTGCTGGTGCTCAATGCGTTACGTGCAGAACCACATCCAACCCACCTCTCGATTGCTGAGGCAGGTGAAGTTGCCCGAATAATTGGCGCTCCACGTACATTTCTCGTCCATATGACGCATACGGTCGATTATCGGGCCGATTATGGTCTACCTTCGGGCGTTACCTTTGCTTACGATGGGCTTGAAATTGAAATCTAAAAACCGAGATGATTCGATTTGCTATTGATGCGCGGTTGCATGCTTACCGGCAAGGCGGTATTACCCACTATACACGTAGCCTGATCAAGGCTATGATCCCCTTGCTGGCAGACGATGAGGAGCTACTTGTCCTTGAACACGTGCGATCCCGCATCCCGCTGGTACCAATCGCACGTCGTACACATCTGTTGACCCCACCGCATCATCGTCTTGAGCAAATCTGCTTACCGATTGAAATCACGCTCCGTCGTCCCACGCTGTTACACAGTCCCGATTTTATTCCACCCTTCTTACGCCCCTGCCCGGCAGTCATTACGATCCACGACCTGGCCTTTCTGCACTTTCCGGAGATTCTCGACCAGGCAGCGCGACGTTATTACGGTCAGATTCAGCGCGCTGCAACTAGTGCCGAGGCCATTATCACCATCTCACAGGCAACGCGGGATGACATTATTGATCGCCTTGGCGTTCCACCGGAACGGATTACGGTTATTTACGCGGCAGCCGATGAGCGGTTTCAGCCATGGTCATTACCGCCTGGTGCTACGCGAACCATTGATGGGAAAACACTCACTGCCGATACCTTTATGCTCTTCGTCAGCACGATTGAACCACGCAAAAATATTCCTACGCTGTTGCGCGCACTACGCATTTGTTGCGACCGTAGACCATCTACCAACTATCACCTGGTGTTAGCCGGGGCACGAGGCTGGCTTGATCAACCAATTCTGGAACTGATCGGTGAGCTAGGTCTAAGTGACCGCATTACACGGGTCGGTTTTGTTGGCGGCGATGATCTGCACTGGTTATATGCAGCCTGTCGTCTTTATCTCAACCCGTCGCGCTATGAAGGGTTTGGGCTACCGGCGCTCGAGGCTCTGGCCTGCGGCGCACCGGCCATTGTCTCTGATACCAGCAGCTTCCCTGAAGTCGTTGGTGATGCAGCCTGGCTGGCGCCACCTCTTGATCCGATTGCCTGGGCCGACCTGATCGAGCACCTCTGGCACGATGAGGCAACAAGACGCGATCTCGCTCGACGTGGGCCACAACAGGCTGCCCGCTTTTCGTGGACAACAGCGGCCAGGCAGACCTTACACCTCTACCGACAAGTGATCGGACGAGATGAGTAACAATCAACTCGGATGAGACAAACTTTGCTGAAGCAGGGTCGCACCGGAACAGAGCCGGTAGGACAACCGCGTCGGTCATCCTACCGGCAGGAACCGTTCAGATCAAAGGACACGTCTCACTCGTACCGCTCATCCAAATCAGCCTGTAGCAGGGGATGCAAATGTGTTGCCGCTAACCAGGCCTCGATGCCTACCGGCGGTGAAATACCTCGTTCGGAAATAATCCCAGTCAGCAGATCGAGTGGTGTGCGATCGGCATAGGCGGTATGCACCGTAATACCTGGGGGCACATCTGACCAGACCTGATGCGACACCATCGGAAACTGTTGGGGTAAGCGGTACCCTGGCGGTAATAGCTTCTCACTTGAACAAAGCGTATAAAACGGCACATTCATCGCGTGGGCTGCCAGAGCCAGCGGGTACGTACCCACGCGGTTGATTAAACCTTCACTCCCGATCAAATCAGCCCCGACCAAAACAAGATGACACTGCGCAACGTGTGTAGCCGCCGAAGCATCGGTTATCAAGGTCGTGTGAATACCACTGGCTGCTAATTCTCCGGCTAACATACGGCCCTCGCCAATCGGCCGACTCTCGGTACAAATCACCCGCGGCCGACGACCGGCGCGTTGAGCGTGGCGCAATGCGGCACGTACTGTTGTACTCCGACCAATTGTCAAAATAACAGCTTCTTCACCGATCAAACGCAACGTCGTTTCAGCAATTGCTGCCTCATGCACATGGAGACGACGACGAAAGTCGTTTGTCGTTTCATCAACAAAACGCAACGCCGTTTCACAATCGGTTGCTTCTTCTAACCGCCAGAGCAAACCGTTAACCAGATTCACCAATGGCGCCATCGTTGGGTGGCTACGAATTAATGCTCGCCCAACGGTCAGAATCTCACGTTGCACATCGGCGTGATCGGCCATCGGACGACTACGTACTGCCCGTGCCAGAATCCCCGCACACTTTTGGGCAATTTCCACTGCGCCTGAGACCGTATCGGCCGCAATCTCGGCAACGGATCGGGCGATAAATGGATCCATGGGATTTCCTGTACCGGTATTCAATGTATCTGATAATGCCCACCTGTCGAATCTTACCATAGGACAATCAGGCGGTGCTGAGAAGAATCAATCCGTTCGCCGGGGAGGGAGATTACGCAACAGTTCAGCCAGTTGCGGAATTGAAAAGGGCTTAGAAAGCAATCTACCGTGTAGTTGCTCTTTCTGATGAGGTTTGAGGGTACTCAGCGTGTCACCACTGATAAAAATGATACGCTCAGCTAGATGCGGATATGAACGCCGAATCTCTTCACTTAGATCGAAACCGCTCTTCTGGGGCATTCGGAGATCGGTTATCACCAGGTCATACGGATGGGTTGCTAATTCACGAAGCGCAGAATCAACATCGCTCACCACTGTAGTTTGATGACCAAGTTCGCCAAGCAAGCGCTGAAGCATGCGGAGTACTGATTCCTCGTCATCGACGACCAGTACTCGTTGTTGCGGGCCACTCTCGGCATCAGTCGCTGTCGCTGTCGACGATGGCGTTGGTGCACCAGCCGATGCCTCAACAATCGGGAGGCGAATAAAAACGGTTGTCCCCACCCCTTCGCGACTCTCGATCCAGATTTGCCCCTGATGTTCCTGAATGATGCCGTAGCAGATAGAAAGACCTAAACCGGTACCCTGACCGACCGGCTTGGTCGTAAAGAATGGATTAAACACCTTATCGAGATATTGAGCAGGAATACCAATACCGTTATCAGAGATAGAAACTTCAATATACCGACCATCAGCCGCTTCGTAACGTCTGGTACGTATCGTCAGAATACCCGAACCACGCTCGTTCATAGCCTGACGGGCATTGGTGATCAGATTGAGTAACACTTGCTGTAATTGATGGGGATCGGCAACCGTCGATGGCAATTCAGGATCGAGATCGAGTTGAACCGTAATATTATCAACGCGCAACTGATAAGCTTGCAGGGCCAATGTACTCTGGATGACTTCGTTGATCTGAGTTGCCAGACGTTCAGGTTGATGTTCACGGGCAAACATCAGCAAATTCCGCACGATACGCCCAGCACGCTCGGCCTGTTGCCGGATCTGTTCAAGATCGGCGCGAATCTCCTCGTTGAGTGTGCGATTGCGCAGCAGTAATTGGGCATAGCCTGAAATACTCGTCAGCGGATTATTAAGCTCATGGGCTACACCGGCTACCAGTTGACCAAGCGCCGACAATTTATCAGACTGAATAAGCTGTTGTTCCAACCGCCGACGCTCAGTCAGATCACGCCCAATACAGACAATCATCGGTTGATCGTTAGCATCAAGCCGCTGAGCGTTTAGCTCAACCGTTGCCAACTCATACGCTGTCCGCTGCAACGAGATGGTGAATGGTGGCTGGGGCAACCCTTGTGCAACACGCTGTAGTGCCTGAGCAATTGTCGGCCATTCCTGTGGTAAACACCAACGCTGTAACGGCTGACCGACCAAATCATCAGGCGTCATGGCAAGAATCTGCGCGCTACGCTGGTTACCGCTGATGATTCGCCAATTGGTATCGAGGAGCAACACCATATCAGACGCATTAGCAAAGATTGTTCGATAACGCGCCTCGCTACTCTGAACTGCCTGATACAGTCGCGAGTTTTCAAGTGCAATTGCTGCGTAGTCGGCCAGCGCAGCCAGTAAATACTGGTCACTATCACTGAAAGCTCGAGTACTCCGCCGATTATTGACCACCAGCACACCGATAATCCGATCACCTACTTGCAACGGTGTCTGCAACGTCGCCTGCACAACCATGGTCGCCGTAATGGCAATCGGTTCGTCGGTCATTCCTCGATGCAAGCGCAACGATTTACCACTCCGCACCACCTGACCGACAAGCGAATCGGCGACTGGAAGACGCAGCCGGTCAAGCGACTCCACTGCTACATTCCGCAGGGCGAGCGGTATCAATTCATGCTTTTGCTCGACATACTGAAAGAGTATCCCTTCATCGGCCTGCGTCATGTACACTGCTGCTTCGACGATTCGATCAAGCAGTTGACGCTGATCCATCAATGTCGTCACCGACTTACCAACGCGAGTCAAAACGGTCAACTCTTGCACGCGCTGCTGCAAGAGCTGGAGTAAGCGATCACGTTCCCGTTGCAAACGACGTTCCCGCAACGCCTGATCGATAACTTCACGGGCTTCGTTATCGGAAAACGGCTTGATCAAGTAATTACGAGCACCGAGCCGAAATGCCTCAACGGCTATCATCTCGGAACCGTGGGCAGTCATCAAAATAACCGGAACATCAATCCCTTCTTGTGTTAAGATGCGTAGAAAATCAAGCCCGTTCATATCGGGCAGTTGGAGATCGAGCAAGATCAAATCTGGCAAACGAGCGCGCAACCGTTCAAGACCGCTCTTCGCAGTAAGCGCAATTGCCGCTCGATAGCCAAGTTCTGGAAGCACCGTCTGCGCCAGCATCCGGCTGACGTGCTCGCTATCATCAATAACAAGGATCTCTTCCATGGTGAAGAGCCTGAGTGTATCTTAGTACGAATTAGGACGTCGGTTTGGTGATAATTAGCAAGTTTCAACAGCCGACTCTAGGGTAAAATTGTACACGGAAGCTACGCTTACTGCAACCTTGTAAAGGATAACCATGGAAGCGGAGACACGGCGAGTTGTCACGACGCTCGGTGATATTAATGTCGATCTCGGCTTTTTGTTGCCGCACTTTCCCCGCGAAGGCGACGACAACCCGGCAATGGCCGTTCATTGGGGTGGGGGAGGTGCCGGGCTGAACATGGCAGTGGCAGCCGGGCGGCTGGGTGCAATCCCGTATGTTATTGGTCGGGTGGGTAACGATCTGGCCGGCTCATTTGCATTGCAGATAGCACGTATGCATGGGGTGCAGGTCAGCGCTGTACAGGTTGATCCTGGTGCAACCACTGGCTTGTGCGGCGTGATTGTTACTCCTGGCGGGCAGCGTAGCTTTCTCAGCTTTCGTGGAGCCAACGTCTTCTGTGACACATCGACCATTACCCCGTCATTGATCCGCTCAAGCCGATTACTGCTGGTTGGCGCCCATGCATTGCTTGACGATCCACAGCGCTCAACCGCACTACAGGTAATGGAGATGGCGATTGAGCAGGGGTGTCCAATCGTTCTTGATCTTTGCTTACCGGCAATTCGAGTCGCACGCCGCTTGATCGTTCGTCTCTTACCACAGTTGTGGTTGCTAACGATGAATGAAGACGAATTGCGGGTACTATTACCAGGACAAAGCATCGCCCAGGCCATCGATAGTTTAATTGGGGCCGGCGTCCACCACGTGGCCATTAAACGTGGTGCCCAGGGGTGCAGTGTCGCCAACAACGAGGGGCGACGGCTTGATGTCCTACCTCCTGCCGTGCCAGTCGTGGATACAACCGCGTGTGGTGATGCGTTTAGTGCGGCGTATGCGTGGGGTCTGACTCACGGTCTCGATCTCTCGCAAAGTGCGACACTCGCGAATCTTGTCGCTGCCCTGACTGCCACTCGTCACGGTGCTGTGGAAGCAATTCCTGCTACCGATGAGATTCGTAATCGATTGAGCGACACGATTGTCAATCGACTCTGGCCATCTGGCTCATAGGTAAAGTAAGGAGCTTGTTGATGCCACCACTCTGGAAAGAACAACTTGATCGCTGGCGATTACGCGATCTCCGCGAAATCTTTCGTACTGCCAAGCCGATTATCGGGATGGTCCACTGTTGGCCATTACCCGGTGCCCCTGGCTATACCGGTTACGGAATGCAAACCATTATTGATCACGCCATCCGTGATGCCGAAGCACTGGCTGAAGGTGGATGCGACGGGTTGATCGTCGAAAATATGTGGGATATTCCCTTTCGAGCTGGCCCACACGTGCAACCAGAGAGTATTGCCGCACAGGCGGTCGTAGCCTACGCTGTGCGCCAGGCTGTCCCCGAATTACCGCTCGGTATCAATCTGGTTCACAACGGTGGGGTATCTCTGTTGGGAATTGCGATTGCTGCTGGTGCCAGCTTTATTCGCGTCTGTATGTTCACCGGTGCCGGAGTCTGGGATGCCGGCAGTTGGGATGAAGGCTGCGCTGCCGATCTGATGCGCCGACGCAAGGAGTTGCATGCAGAGTCGATCAAGATTTTTGCCGATGTAGATAAAAAACATTCAGTCCGCTTTCCGGGTATCGATCTGGCAACACACATCGAATGGACGCGCTTTTTCGGCGCTGATGCCCTCATTATCTCTGGTCGGATGACCGGTGATGCGCCGGATATAGCTAAAGTACAACAGGCCCGCGCACTGGCCGGTGATACCCCTATCCTCCTCGGTAGCGGTACTAACGAACAGAATATTGCCGCTTTTATGCAGGTGGCTGATGGTGTCATTGTGGGTAGTAGTATCAAACAGGATGGTGATATTGCCAATCCGGTTGATGTTGCGCGAGTACGGCGATTTGTCGCAGCGGCTCGTCAGAGCGGATAGGGTGCGTCAGAGGAATAAGGATAGCCCATCTCCGGCAGAGCACTGCCATTCGGGGCGGCTGAATAGTACTTTTGGACTATTTGTCAATAGTACCATTCTCAATGCGCGATAGGACTATCACCCTATTGCGGGGATGGCTGTTACCAGCTATGATGAGGAAGGACGGTAAAATATTTTCACATTTTGCTTCTACCGTTCCGTTTGTTCAGGCTGTTAGCAGGCGTGGCAAGGTATAGCTACCGTCAACCTATCATTTAGCTAACGTTCTACCTTCAATCAGCCAGACATTGTTGCACCGTTCTTACCTGTAGACTCTTGCTACGACAAAGAGATTTTCATCTTACAGTACGTTGTTCGGTAAATCAATCAACAGCCTGAACAAATTACACACCCCGCTTGTTTGCGGGGTGTTTTATTTGGGAAAGGAATGAACAATGAGCGTGGTTCTGGCGGCCACTCATCATGACCCCGATGGACGACTCTACCAACAGATGGTGCGCACCTTTACAGCACTGAAACTGTACTTTGATGGGATCGCGGTGCTGCTCACGCCCACCAGTGTGCCAATGACACGATCCTGGCTTGAACGGGCGGAGATTGCATTGAAGGTAGCGCCGATGAACGAACCAATTGGTCATTTACATCTGGGGCGCTGGCGACGTGGGGCAGTCGAGGTAGCATTACAGGAATTTCCCACTGCCGATTGGTTTTTGTTTTGTGATCTTGATCGAGTTCTGCACTGGATCGAATACTGGCCTGATGAACTGCGCATCATGCTCGATGATCTGTTGGCAGCCGATGTGACGGTCTTTGGACGCACGCCAAGGGCACTCGCCACTCATCCACAAGCGCAGGTCGCCACCGAATCGTTGGTGAATGAGGTTTTTCGCCGCACTACCGGACAAGCCTGGGATGTGATGGCCGCTGCCCGTGGCTTATCGCGACGCGCCGCAACACTAATTACCACCGCCAGTCGTGATGATAGTATTGGCGCCGATTGCACCTGGCTGTTACTGGCCCAACAGTCAGGTCTGACGCTGACGTACCGTGCGACAGAGGGGTTAGAATTCGAGACCCTAGATCGCTATGCTGATGAGGTGGCTGTCTTGGGGAGTGCGCAGGCGTGGCGCGATCGATTTGATGCCGATCCAAGGAATTGGTTGATGCGGATCGATCTGGCACGGACTGCAATTGCGGCGCTGATTGAAAACAGGTGATGGAGCCGCTAGGGGTGTGATACCGTGAGGACGCGGCGATGCCTCGGTTCCGGCCATACACTGTATCACGCGGGCCAGAGGCCCGCGCACCCAGCTAACCACAGACCGATCTGCTGAAGACGGAATTAGGGGCCGTTGCGGCCAGAGGCCCGCGTACCCGAGGTGGGAGCAATGTGATGGAGATGCACCAACTGATAGGCTCCGGCCATACGCCGCCTCACGCGGGCCAGAGGCCCGCGCACCCAGCTAACCACAGACCGATCTGCTGAAGACGGAATTAGGGGCCGTTGTGGCCTGAGGCCCGCGCACCCCAGGTGGGAGGAATGGGATGGAGATGCACCAACTGATAGGCTCCGGCCATACGCCGCCTCACGCGGGCCAGAGGCCCGCGCACCCAGCTAACCACAGAACCTTGCGTCGTATCGCTCCGTTCGTTCACCGGCAAGAAACCATTGCAGCACCAGAGGGCGAAATCTCTGAAAACCCCTGCGCTAAACACCCATTTTTAGGCATCGTAGTACATCATAAACTCGTAAGGATGTGGCCGCAGAGCTAGACCAACAGCCTCTTTGCGCTTGGCTTCAATGTACGTCTCCAGCAGATCGGTGGTAAAGACGTTACCCTTGAGCAAGAATTGATAATCTTGTTCAAGCGCATCGAGTGCTTCGGTCAGTGATCCGGGCGTACTGCGAATATCACCCTTCTCTTCAGGCGACAGCTCGTAGATGTCTACATCGAGTGGTGGTGGCGGTTCGATCTTATTCTGGATACCGTCGAGACCGGCCAACATCATTGCAGAAAAGGCCAGGTAGGGGTTACACATTGCATCAGGTGCCCGGAACTCGATGCGGCGTGCTTTCGGCGATGAACTGTAGGTCGGGATACGGATGGCCGCCGAGCGGTTGCGCATCGAATAGACCAGATTGATCGGTGCCTCGAAACCCGGTACCAGACGGCGGTAGCTGTTGGTGGTCGGGGCACAGATTGCCAGTAATGCTGGTGCGTGCTTGAGAATACCACCGATGTAATACTGCGCTGTCTTCGACAACAGCGCATATTGGGTCTCATCGAAGAAGAGGGGTTCACCATCTTTCCACAGGCTTTGGTGCGTGTGCATGCCTGAACCGTTATCGCCAAAGATCGGTTTGGGCATAAAGGTAGCACTGTAGCCGTGAGCACGTGCGACATTGCGGACAATGTACTTGTATTTCTGTACCTTGTCGGCCATATTGACCAGCGAGTCAAAACGCATGTCGATTTCGCACTGACCGGCAGTTGCTACCTCGTGATGGTGCAGCTCAATTTCGATCCCGATTTCCATCATTTTCAGAATCATTTCCGAGCGAATATCCTGGAGGGTATCGGTGGGAGGTACCGGGAAATACCCCTCTTTGTGACGGATGCGATACCCTTTGTTGCCACCGGGCACCTCAGCACCGGTATTCCAGACCGCTTCCGGGCTGTCGATGTAGTAGAAGCCCTGGTTAGCACTCTGGCCAAAACGAACATCACTGAAGAGGAAGAATTCCGCTTCTGGCCCAAAGTAGGCAGTGTCGGCAATACCCGTTGTCTTCAGGTAAGCTTCCGCCTTCTTTGCCACGGTGCGCGGATCGCGTGTGTAGGGCTGGCGAGTAATGGGATCGATAATATCACAGATGAGTACCAGGGTCGGTACGCTGAGGGTCGGATCAATGAACGCTGTTGACGGATCGGGCACCATCAGCATATCGCTCTCGTTGATCGCCTGAAAGCCCTTAATTGACGACCCATCGAAGCCCAGGCCCTCGCGGATCATATCTTCGGTTAAGCGAGACGCTGGCAGTGAATAGTGCTGCCACCCGCCGAAAAGATCGGTAAAACGGGTGTCAACAATCTGAATTCCTTTGGCTTTGATCAGTTCGATTACGCCTTTTGCATCCATCGCCATGAGAGTCTACTCCTTGCTTTACTAGAACGAACGCGGTCCCTAGAACGAACATGGTCCTTAAACAGGGAACGACGCCGTGGCATGTATATGACCAGCGGCGTCGTATTCCTTACTGTTAATGGTTTGGGAAGCAGATGATTCGCGACAAGCGTGGCAGGCAACAGACCTGGTATGTAACCGAATTCTTCCGACAAAACGCAACGCTGCTGAAGTCGAAACGAAAACGGTTTCTCAAGCCACCCCAATGTTGGCCATTGCGCCTACGCAGGCAGCGTGCAACATCTGCACCTGTCTTTAGTGTACTAACTGAGGATGGGTATTGCTACGGTAAGAGGGTACAATCCTTGCGCTAAGAGGATTGGATGCTTTGTCTAAAGGAGGTCTAAACTGCTCCAACAACCTGGTTGTACGGCTAGAAACCATCGTTTGCCACATCAGTAGGGGCGGGTTGTGAACCCACCCCTCGCTGACACGGCATCTTTTCGACTTCACGACAGCGGATCAATCAACGTTGGCGGCTTGTCGTTGCCATTCCCATTCTCTTCAGGGTCTTCAACTGACAGAGCAGCAACCCGATCACCGGTGGCCACATTCACTAGCGTTACTCCCTGGGTTGCCCGCCCAAGCTGCGAAACCTCGCTGGCGCTGATGCGCATGACCATACCGCTAGTGGTGATGAAGGTAAGCAACGAATGATCGTGCACGACCGCAGCAGCCGCAACCTCATCTTCGTTGCGAAGCCTGATAGAAATCACCCCACCAGTCGCCCGGCCCTTGACCGGATACTCAGAGAGAGCGGTACGCTTGCCGATCCCACGAGCAGTGACCACCAGCAGATCGGCGCCTTCTTCAGCCAGATCCATGCTGACCACGCGATCACCCTCGGCCAAATTAATACCGATCACGCCGGTTGCTGGACGACCCATCGGTCGCACTTCACTCTGCTCGAAACGGAGCGTCTGACCACGAGCCGTAGTTAGTAAGATGTCTTCGTGGCCGTGACTGACACGAACCCATCCCAATACATCGCCCTCTTCAAGGCCGATGGCAATCAGACCGTTCGAGCGTACTTGGCTATATTCACGCAACTGCGTTCGCTTGATCTTGCCGCGTACCGTTGCCATTACCAGATACTCAGCATCAAACTCACGCACGGCCAGCATCGAAGTAACTTGCTCACCCGGTTCGAGTGACACCAGGTTGACCAGGGGTAACCCTTTGGCAGTCCGTGAACTATCAGGAACTTCATGCGCTTTCAGTTGATACACTTTTCCACGGTCGGTGAAAAAGAGCAGGTTATCGAGCGAATTACAGGTGAGCAGGTGGCGCACGATGTCTTGTTCACGGGTGAGCATCCCCTTAATTCCCCGACCACCACGACGCTGAGTACGGTAGACATCGGGCAACTGGCGTTTGATATAGCCCCGGTCGGTCAGCGTGATCATCACCCGCACGTCGGGAATCAGATCTTCATCACTCACTTCGCCGGTCACATCGGGAATAATGCGTGTGCGCCGTGGATCACCATATTTTTCCTTAAGACGGGTGAGGTCTTGCTGGATGAGATGTAACACCTTCCGTGGATTAGCCAGAATATCTTCCAGCTCGGCGATAAGCTTGATCACCTCTTGATACTCATCCTCAATCTTCTTACGTTCAAGCGCAGCCAAGCGGCGCAGTTGCAGATCAAGAATCGCCTGAGCCTGGCGTTCGGTAAGCGAGAAGTTACTCATCAGATTATTCCGTGCGCTCTCGGCAGTCCGTGAGTCGCGGATGGTCTGAATGATCGCGTCTAGATTATCGAGCGCAATCTTCAACCCTTCCAGGATATGAGCACGTTCACGGGCACGGGCCAGATCGAACTCAGTGCGTCGGCGAATCACCTCTTGCCGGTGGGTGATGTACTCTTGCAGCAACCGTTTGAGAGTCAGCACGCGAGGCTGGCGGCCATGCTCAACGAGTGCCAACATGTTAATCCCAAAGGTGGTTTGCATCTGGGTATGCTTATAAAGTGCGTTAAGCACCTTCTTCGGTTGAGCATCTTGTTTCAGCAAAATGACCAGCCGCATACCGTTGCGGTCACTCTCATCGCGGACATCGCGAATCCCCTCGATCTTTCGATCCTTGACCAACTCGGCAATACGCTCCTGGAGACGTGCTTTGTTGACCTGGTAGGGAAGTTCGGTAACCACGATCATGAAAGCCCCACGTCCGGCCTCTTCGATGTGGGTTTTTGCCCGTAACGTGATCTGGCCGCGACCGGTACTGTAAGCAGCTAGAATGCCCTCGGTGCCCAAGATAAGGCCGGCGGTCGGAAAGTCTGGACCGGGAATAATCTTCATTAACTCCTCAACCGTGGCATCTGGATGATCGATCAGGTAACTGATCGCATCACAGAGTTCATTGAGGTTGTGTGGCGGGATATTCGTTGCCATGCCAACGGCAATCCCAGAGGCACCGTTAAGAAGTAAATTGGGCAAAATTGCCGGCAAGACGACCGGTTCGCGGTAGCTGCCGTCGAAATTATCACGAAAATCGACCGTATCTTTCTCAATCTCACTCAACAACTCTTCAGCAATAGGCGCTAAACGGGCCTCGGTATATCGCATAGCGGCAGGAGGATCGCCGTCGATTGAGCCAAAATTCCCCTGACCGTCGATAAGCGGGTAGCGCATACTCCACGGCTGCGCCATACGGGCCAGGGCATCGTAGACAGCACTGTCGCCATGAGGGTGCATCTTACCGAGTACATCACCGACAATACGGGCACTCTTTTTGTAGGGCTGATTGCTTCGGAAGCCCATATCCCACATACCGTAGAGAATGCGGCGTTGTACCGGTTTTAAGCCGTCGCGTGCATCAGGCAGGGCACGCGAAACGATGACGCTCATCGCGTAACTGAGGTAGGCCGTCCGCATCTCGTTGGTAATGCTGACGGGCCGAACGATGCCGATTTCCATTGTTTGCTCCGTTAGATTGGTTTTAGCGCATTCTTATGCGATGTTCGCCATTTGACATTATACCCGATCCGTGAGGTTCTGTCCAATAAAAGTCGAAAATTTGTTCGACGCCGACGACTATGTTACAATTCTGACAGGAACATCTATCAAAAAGGAGGAGGCATGAGTGCCGGATCACGTCCCTTGAATCGACTGGCACACGAATCCAGTCCGTATCTGCAACAGCACGCCGATAATCCGGTTGACTGGTACCCGTGGGGAGAAGAGGCGCTTGAGCGCGCCCGCCGTGAAGACAAGCCGATCCTGGTCAGTATTGGCTACGCTGCCTGCCATTGGTGCCATGTTATGGCGCATGAAAGTTTTGCCGACCCTGAGATAGCAGCAATTCAAAACGAACATTTTATCAACATTAAGGTTGACCGTGAAGAACGACCCGATCTTGATGCCATTTATATGGCAGCAGCACAAGCTCTGACCGGACGTGGTGGCTGGCCGCTCAATGTCTTTTGTCTACCTGATGGGACACCGTTCTACGCCGGCACCTATTTTCCTCCTGACGCAAAGGCAGCACGGTACCGAATGCCCAGTTGGCGACAGGTGTTGCTCTCGATTGCCGAAGCTTATCGATCCCGGCGTGCCGAAGTCACAGCTTCAGCGCACGAGCTGCTCGATCATATCAGGCTCCTGGCTCGTCCACTTCCGGAGACTGCCCCGCTCGATGAGGCGTTGCTGACCACCGCTGCTGCTCAGATTGGGCGTGAGTTTGATCACCAGTACGGTGGTTTTGGTGACGCGCCTAAGTTTCCCCAGCCGTTGATACTTGAGTTTTTATTACGTGCCCACCTGCGCGGTGATGTTCAGGCTCTGCCGATGCTCCACCAGACGCTCGAGCAGATGGCACGCGGTGGGATGTATGATCAGGTTGGGGGAGGGTTTCACCGCTATAGTGTTGATGACCGCTGGCTGGTACCACATTTTGAGAAGATGCTCTACGATAACGCGCTGTTGGCCGAGATCTACCACCTGGCGGCGCTGGTTACCGGTGATCCGTTCCTCGCCCGCATTGCCGACGAGACCTTCGCCTATCTCCTGCGCGATCTACGCCATCCTGATGGTGCATTCTTTAGCAGCGAGGATGCCGATAGCTTACCGATAGCAGGGGCTGCCCATGCCGAGGAAGGTGCATTTTATGTCTGGACACCTGACGAACTGCGCGTTGCCCTCGGCGACGATGCAACGCTGGTTGGCGCCTACTATGGGGTAACGCGCCAGGGAAATTTTGAAGGTCGTTCGATTTTACATGTGCCACGTCCGGCAACCGCAGTAGCATCAATGCTCGGCGTGTCGGTTGAACGGTTGGAGGAGACGGTAGCGCGTGCACGCCCAATCTTGCGTGCATTCCGCGAGCGACGACCCCGACCATTTCGTGATGAAAAGATTATTACCGCATGGAATGCGCTGGCAATCCGGGCACTGGCAGTCGCGAGTGCGCGAGTCCCGGAATATCTGGGGTTTGCCCAACAGTGCGCCGATTTTCTGCTAGCGAATCTGCGGCGTGCTGATGGTCGATTACTCCGAAGCTGGAAGGATGGGCGGCCAGGGCCAGCAGCGTTTCTCGAAGATTATGCACTGCTTTGCGATGCGTTGATCGAGCTGCATGCGGCCAGTGGTGAAACACAGTATCTGGCAATTGCCGTTGAACTGGCCGATGCGCTGCTCGATCTCTTTTGGGATGATCAGGCCGGCATGTTCTTTGACACCGGTCGCGATCAACCGGCATTGGTAACTCGCCCACGTGATCTGAGCGACAACGCAACACCTTCGGGTTCATCGGCAGCGGCCTACGCATTGTTGCGGCTCTACGCAATAACCGGGCGAGAGCTGTATATGACACGTGCCCGGCAAGTACTGGAACAAGCGACACCAATGTTGAAGCGCTTTCCGCTTGGCTTCGGTCGGATGTTATGTGCAGCCGATATTGCGATTGGCCCAACCCGTGAACTGGCAATTATTGGCCCGTCTGATCATCCGCAAACTCAGGCACTGGTTGCGGTGGCCCGTGCGGCATACCGGCCTCGCCTGGTCATTGCACGAGCAATGCCCGACGATCCGGTTGCGTCGCTCAGCCCACTGCTCAGCAGACGCACGATGATCGACGGTCGGCCCACCGCCTATCTCTGTGAGCAGTTTGCCTGTCAGTTACCGGTGACAACCCCTGAAGCACTCCAGGCGCAATTGGGTTGAGCATAAGAAACAGACAGACGACAATCGGGGCGGGTTGAGAACCTGCCCCTAACACGGTGAAGGAAGGCATCACGGCCTGGACGGTAGAAATTTGTTATGATTATTCAAGCTCAACAATGGTGACGGCTCTTCTGATAGTTAGGGAACCATCGCAGCATGCACATTCTTCACGTTGTTCAACTCTACTGGCCAGCGCCGAGTGGGGCAGCACGTTATTTTCAAGAGATCGGAGCACGGCTGGTAGCTGAAGGCCATCGGGTTACTGTACTGACGACCGATGCCTTCGATCTTGAACATCTCTGGATGGCCGGAAAACGGCGGATTAGTGAGCCAACCGGTGAGCACGATGGCGTGATGGTTCGACGGTTGGCCGTTCGACGTTTACCCGCATCGGTGATGCTCTACCCGGTCATTCGGCGGCTAATGGTTGAGTTAGGGCGTGTCGGGCGACCTGCGATCCCCATCCTGCGCCGGTTGGCAACACTGACACCACAACTACCCGATCTGGCGACAGTCCTGAACGATTCAGCACTCGCCGACGTAGATATCGTTCATACTACCAATATCACGCTCGATTTTGCGCTGATCCCGGTTGCACGCTGGGCAGCAGAGCGTGGTATCGCTCACATTTGTACACCCTTTGTTCATTTAGGTGAACCGGGGAGTGAGCAGGTGGTACGTTATTACGCCATGCCGCACCAGATCGCACTCCTCCGACGGGCGACTTGGGTGGCGACAATGACCGACATTGAGCGGGGCTATCTTATCCGACGTGGGGTACCGTCCGACCAGATTGTCACTGTTGGCGCGGGGGTCAACCCAACTGAAGTGACCGGCGGCAATAGAGAGCGTTTTCGGGCAACTCATCACATCCGTGGCCCGATAGTGTTAAGCCTTGGCGTAGCCGCTTTTGACAAAGGTACTGTTCACACACTGGCCGCTATGCGGCGCCTGTGGGCACAGGGAAGCGACGCGGTGTGGGTACAATGTGGGCCAGCCTTTGGCGGATTTACCGATGCGGTGGCAGCATTGCAACCAGCGGAACAGGCACGAGTACGAATACTCGGCTACGTTGATAATGAGACCCGACGTGATGCGCTGGCGGCGGCTGATCTCTACGTGCAGCCATCACGCACCGATAGCTTTGGGATCACGTATCTTGAAGCGTGGTGCAACGGTGTACCGGTTATCGGTGCGCGAGCAGGCGGTGTACCGGCTGTTGTGCGCCACGGTGTCGATGGCTTACTCGTACCGTTTGGCAATGTTACGGTGCTTGCTGACGCGATTGACCGCCTGCTTCGTGATCGTGTGCTGGCGCAAGCGTTGGGCGCAGCCGGACGGGCACGAGTCTGGCGGGAATTGACCTGGGATGCAGTCTACGAGCGTATTCGCCCCCTTTACACCAACCACTTTCAGCGCCCATTGTCGTTGCGCGTAACCTCCATCAAGATGCGGTCGTAGCGTTGACCATTGAAATGCACCGCACCGTGTAAACGACCAACCTCACGAAATCCGGCAGCCAGGTAAGCGCGATAGGCCCGTTCGTTAAAACTGTGCACCCAGAGACTGACATTGTAGAGGTTGAGATACCGAAAACCGTACTCGATCAACAACCGTACTGCTTCACGGCCGTAGCCCTTCCCCCACACGGTTTTATCGCCGATAGCAATGCCCAGCTCAGCGGTACCGTGTAAAAGATTGATGTTGTGTAGGCCGCACGTACCGATCAAACGTTCAGAGTCCCGCAACACGACGGCAAATGTACGTTCGTGTTCAACGGTATTGGCCCTTGCTGCTGCTGTTCTTGCGCAAGGGTAAAGCTACGTCCCTGCTGACCGAGCAGTGCAGTCAATTCTAGATCGGCAAACCAATGCGCTAACAATGCTGCATCTTCAGCAACAATGTGACTCAGAAAGACCTTTGTTCCGGCCAGCACAACTGGACGGGGGGGTAATGAACTATTCATTGAGAAACTCCTGGGCAGTTACGACAGAACTATCGCTTTCACGCATCTTCATCACTATTCATCAAGCGAACGTAGCTCTCGTAGCGAGCTGGTGTAATTTCGCCGCGCTCGACTGCGGCGCGCACTGCACAATGAGGTTCATGGAGATGCCTACAACCGGCAAAGTAGCAATCACCGAGAAACGGCCGAAACTCGCGAAAACACCAGGCAAGGTCGCTAGCCGGTAGATTCCAAAGCCCAATCTCGCGAATTCCCGGCGTGTCGGCGACATAGCCACCACCGGGCAGATTCAGCGGAATCAACTCGGCGACCGTCGTCGTGTGGCGGCCTTTCGACAGACGTTCACTGACTTCACCGGTACGCAGATTCAGACCGGGTTGAATCGCATTCAGCAGGCTACTCTTACCCACCCCCGACTTGCCGGTTACAACGCTGATCCGTCCGGCCAGACGGCTCCGCAGTTCATCAATACCCACACCAGTGACAATACTGGTATAGACGACAGGGTAGCCAATATGTGCGTATGGAGCAAACATTGCTTCAGCCACGCTGCGCTCGACCAGATCAATCTTGGTTGCGACAATCACAACCGGCAACTCACTATGCTCGCAAATAACCAGGTAACGGTCGAGCATGCGGGGTGTGAAATCAGGTTGGGCACAGGCGAAGACCAGGAGCACCTGATCAACATTGGCAACAATCACATCCTCCTTATACGCACCACGAGACCCGGCAGCACGTCGCGCCAAGCGACTCCGTCGTGGCAGCACCGCTTCGATAGCACCCTGCCCATTTCCTACCGGTTGTACCTCAACCTGATCACCAATGACAACCAAATCGGTTGCCTGACGCTCTTTCTTGAGTCGTCCACGCAAACGACACTCCAGAATACCTTGTTCCGTCTGCACCCAGAAGAAACCACTCTGTGCCCGTAAGACGGACCCAACCAGGCGGTTTGCGCCAGTCGTTGGCGGTGGCTCAACAACAGTAGTGGGTGTAGTTTTACGACTCATCGATCTTCAGCTCCAGCCAATACATAAACAGTCAACACACCAAAAGCTATGCGTATGATACGGTCGATAAACGATGACGATCTCAAACCTTCTGGCGTTGCCGCAGTGATCGCAGGTTGTATTCGATATTTTCGCTCAAGTTTCGGCGGATGATACGATAATGAGCCATCTCGTTCCAGGATGATCACGATAGTTCCCTCCACGTCGGCTGGTAACTGATGTTTTGCGGTATACACGGCGGTATCGTCAATTGACATATCAGTAATCCTTAACCGTTGCCGTGCCGAACAACCATCGCGACGTGGAGGAAATGAAAAAGGCTGTGGTACCACTGGCACCTCAGCCCAAATAAAGGGCGGGCTGTGGATGCTCACTGGCTTCCCACAGCCCGCCGGTATCACAGGTTACGCCTGTCTAGCCTGCGCTGTGCGAAGCCTCTCTCACGTCAGCGGAGTCGTTCGACACCATTCCTACAGTGCCTGTCTTTACATACTGATTGGTGATAAGTGTCATGAACGGCCTCCTCTACGTGACTACGCACCTCTTGCCCGTGCAGCATAGCATAGTAATGAAGAACTGTCAATGGAATTTCGCTCAGTCTTTTGACGGAATAGCGAAGATTTGTTGCAATGTCGTCGCAGCAACATTACGGCCACAAATCAGCACAACAACGCGCTGTCCCACCAGATCGCTGATTTGTTGTTCGAGAAGGGCAGCCAGTGGTACCGCAGCACTTCCCTCTGCAATAAGATGATGTTCTTCGATAAGCCAGCGCATTGCGCGAGCGATAGCAGGTTCATCGACCAGTACCATGTCATCAAGCACCTGCTGCAGGATCGGTAGAGTGATGGTATCGGCTGCAAGATTACCGGCCAGACCATCGGCTAACGTTGGTTCATCGACCACCGGTACTACTCTGCCGGCGCGTAACGCAGCAGTCATAGCCGCAGAAGCGGCAGCCTGAACCCCGATCACGCGCACTCGTGGATTCATTGCTTTGGCCCAGAGACCAACCCCACTCGCCAGACCACCGCCCCCAACTGCAACCACAACGACATCAATATCGGCTAATGTCTGCCAGAGTTCAACTGCCAGCGTACCCTGACCGGCAATAACCAGTGGGTCATTGTAAGGCGAAATAAAATGCCAACCATATTCGGCGGCCATGCGCAACGCTTCAGCCTCGGCTGCATCGTAGCCCGTACCATGCAAGATGACATCTACCGGATAACGGCGCAAGGCCGCGATTTTGGCCGGAGAAGCTGTAGCCGGTACAACGAGTGTGGCCGTTGTACCGATCATAGCTGCGGTGTGCGCAACGCCCAGCTCATGATTACCGGCAGAGCAGGCAACAACGTGAGTGGTTGCCGGAAGCTGACGCAGAGCATTCGCTGCACCACGAATCTTGAAACTACCGGTCACCTGGGCCAGTTCCAGCTTGAGCCAGACTTCAGCACCAGTCAATGCACATAGCGGTCGGCTTGTCTCAAGCGGCGTGGGCTGAACGATCCCGGCGATACGTCGATGTGCAGCCAGTATATCGGCGGGTGTAGGGAACAACAGTTGTTTCATGAGCCTATTCCTGTTGCCTGAACGGAGAAGAACACCGGAGCACTAGCTACGAATGACCGCGAATCGGCTTTGGCCGATATGGCTCTTCTAAACGCTGAATCTCTTCGGGTGACAACTTCACGTCGAGCGCGGCAACTGCCTCTTCAAGCTGGTACATTTTCGTAGCCCCGATGATAGGTGCAGTCACTTCCGGCTTATGAAGCAGCCAGGCCAGCGCAATCTGGGCATTACTGACCCCACGGGCACGAGCAATTTCACTTACCCGCTCGACAATCACGTAATCGCTGGCATCGTACATCGCGTGCGAGATCGTATCTGAACGGCCACGTACCGTAGCTGCGTCGGTGCCTTGCGGTCGGTTACCGGCAAGAAAGCCACGTGCCAGCGGACTCCAGGGAATCACCGCCAGACCGGCATCGCGACACAGAGGCAACATTTCGCGTTCCTCTTCACGGTAGACAAGGTTGAGATGATTTTGCATTGATACAAAACGCGCCCAACCACGTCGCTCTTGGATGCCGAGGGCCTTGGCTAGTTGCCAGGCGAACATACTTGACGCACCGATATAGAGTGCTTTACCGGCGCGCACCACATCATTCAACGCCTCTAATGTCTCTTCAATCGGCGTCTCGTAATCCCAGCGATGAATTTGATACAGATCAACATAATCCATCCCTAGTCGGCGTAATGAGGCATCAATCGCCTGCATAATATGTTTACGCGAAAGTCCACGGTCATTGGGTCGATCACTCATCGGCTGGTAGACTTTGGTCGCAATAACCAGTTCATCACGGCGTACCCCAGAGTCACGAATGGCGCGACCTAAAATCTCTTCGCTCAACCCCAACGAATACATATCAGCCGTATCGAAGAAATTGATCCCCAATTCTAGCGCCCGAAAGATAAAAGGCCGACTGGCAGCTTCGTCGAGCACCCATTCCCGCCAGGTTGGCGAACCATAGCTCATACAACCCAAACAGATCCGCGAAACCTGCATCCCGGTTGAGCCGAAACGTGTGTACTGCATACGATGACACCTCTTATCAAGAAGCGGGTAACGGTCGTATTATAACGAAGCTGGACAGGTCGCAGAACCATACAGGCGAGCAAGGAAGGATTTTCAATGTTGCCGGTTTTCGGTCGTGTTTGATGTGCCGATGCCTGTCTTGCACCCACTCCTATATCGTGCGAGGAGGGGAGACAGGTTGGAAACTCACCTGCCCTCCCACCCCTATGTTCGCTCTATGTTTCGCTTGACCACTCTGCCAGCACATGTTAGAGTCAGTCTACTATGGCAACTGTTATTCTGCTTTCCGGTCGCGAACGACCGGTCATTCAACGACATCCGTGGATCTTCTCTGGAGCTATCGCCGAGGTACGCGGAAATCCGGCACCTGGCG
>Ga0209691_1000513_pt1 | contig 27281 bp, 29 predicted proteins | sample YNPMSBMetaG_FD_187120 | JGI IMG/M metagenome (GOLD analysis project Ga0209691, IMG submission 187120) | Anoxygenic and chlorotrophic microbial mat microbial communities from Yellowstone National Park, USA - YNP MS-B MetaG (SPAdes) (version 2) ... | reverse complement strand
AAATTTGTTTTTAAAATATTCTTTCGATTTGAGAAGTTTTAGAAGGTTTAACAGATTTGGAAAAAAAGCGTTAGCTTTTAAAAGCTTGTCGATAAGTTTGTAAGTTACAAAGTAGTCGTAACTTGAGATCGAAGAGACTAAATCTTCAAGCTCCTCAGAGCTAAGAGTTCGAGTTTTTAGTTTATGAATGTTTTGCTCAAAACTACTGAACCAACTGTGAGTGGCGTAAGTTTGTTTTTTGAAATCATCAAAAGCGCTTGAGTTTTTAAGGGACTTGTAGACATAATCTTCTACTTTTTCTAGAAAAGAAGCGGTATTCCAGCTTTTTGGGCTGAACTGTGCTAATTTTAAGGCAAAATCAGGATCTTTGGATTTTGAAACTATGTTTAATGCGCAAACAAATTGAGAATCTAAGAACTCTCTTTCTTTCAAGGGCCCGATAGGAGAGAGAGACATATAGTTCAAAACAATTTTTTTTGCTTTAAGAATTGCAGCATTTGAAAATGGCTCTTTTAAATCACATAAACTCCCTTGCTGAGAGAGTAATAAGATGTAGCAAAGAAGCCCTGGTAACCTTAAAGATGCTTTGAGGTTTATTTTATTTGCCATTCGCCGTTTCCTTGCAAAATAAGCTGCTTAGTGTGAAACTGAAGCAAGGAATCTCTTAATCCTATGGATATCCATAACTTGGCGAATTTTTGGAGCTCTTTGTAAAATTTTTCTTCAAGCTCTAAGTCTATAGCTGTGGTTGCTTCATCTAAAAATGCAAAATAGGGTTTTGCTAAAAACAACCGCGCCCAAGCTAATTTTTGCATATCTCCTATTGATAACACTTTGGGCCAATCTTGAGTGGATCCTAAGCCACCGTGTTTATCAACCGCGTATCTAAGGCCCACAAAATCTATAACCTCATCAACCTCTTGTAGAGAAGGAACTTGAGAGCAAGAATAAAGAATTTGATCCAAAAATGAGCCTTGAAACACATAAGGCCTCTGTGGCACATAGAAACTTTTTTCAAAAGGAGGGGCGGTAACTTGGCCGTCAAAGCTATCCCATAAGGTAGCTAAAACCCTAAAAATTGAGGATTTTCCTACACCTGAGTCACCTCTAATTAAAAGTCCTCCTTCAGTTAACTCAAAACTTAAGTTGCGTACCAAAATCTGTCCACTGCTTGGAACCCGAATAGTAACGTTCTGAAATTTTACAAAGTCAGCGTGAGAGATTTTCAGAGGTCTATCTGCAAGATTCAACATTTTTTCATACAGATCGCCCAGTCGGTTTATTACGGCCGCGTAAGAGCTTAAGTTTTGAAAATTCGCTACTATCAATGAAAGAGCTCCTAAAAAGTGCTCAAAAGCTATTGCGGCTGTTATTACTTCCCCATACGTTTTCTGACCTGAAAGAACGCTTTTGGCAAGTATAAGATGAGGTAAAAGCCAAATTAAATGGTTATAAGTTCCTGTAACTAATCCCAAATTCCTATTAACGGCTATTATATTTAACAAGTTTCGAACAGCTTCTCTAAGATATTGCCTGGTCTTAGTTATTTCTTTTGCGTTCTTTTTATAAAAGTTAATAGCTTCTGCGTTTTCTCGCAAAGATATCAGCTTGAACCTGTAGTTTGCCTCTTTCATCAGTTGAAGCCAGTTTAAGGTTATAAGTTTTCTGCCTACGAAATATGTTAAAAGTGAGCCTAAAAAAGCATATCCAAATGCAACAAAAGGAAGAACACGGTTTTGCTCAAAAAGTATTTTGCCTTGAACAACAAGAGTTGTTAGCGCGCCTACTAAAATAAGGGAAAAAGATATTGTTTGAGCGCAAAAGTTTCGGGTGTCTTCTTCTATTCTTTGATCTGGATTGTCAACCTGTCGAAAAAGGCCGATTAAATAGCTAACATTCGGCTTCAAGTAATGAGTTAAAAAAGTTATGTTGACTTGCTTTCTGAGCTTTTGAACAAGCCTGTCTTCGAAAAAGCGCTTAAAAACATCTAAGAAAATTAAGGTGGCTGCGATACCAAGAAACCAAAAAACAGCTGAGTAAAAACCGCTTTGATTTCCTAATGTTAACTCAGTAACAATAGCCCCTCTAATTTTGGCAAGTTCTCCAAAAACGTAGGCAATGGACAAACTAAAAACTACTAACACTAAAAGCCAAGGAGCCAAAAATGACAAAATTTTGCTGCGAGCTAAAATGCCTAAAAGTATCTTAAATCTTTGCCAAGTGTTTCTGTCTAATCCTTGGCCATCTTGAGGCACTCGAGCTGGTTTTACTAATATGTAAGTAAGGCTTGAACGCTAACGCCTAGCTGTTTTAATCTCTCTGCGCCGTTTAAATAGGAAAGCTCGATGAAAAAAAGCGCTGAGACAATTTGAGCGCCTAAAGAATTTATTAACCTACAACAACCTTCAACTGTTCCCCCTGTTGCCAAGACATCATCTACCAAGACAATCTTTTCGCCTGGTTCAACTGAATCTTTATGAATTTCTAAAGTAGCAACTCCATACTCCAAATTGTAGGTGATAGACTGTTTTTCACGCGGCAGCTTACCAGCCTTTCTGATTACCACTAACGGTTTTTTTACTTGTCTGACTAAAGGAGCGGCGAACAAGAAGCCCCTACTTTCAACAGCTGCTAATTTATCGAAACTAGATGGAAGAAGGTGCGATAGGTCTGTGACAGCCTTTTCAAAAGCCGCCGGATTTAAAAAGAGCGGAGTGATATCTCTAAAAATAACTCCGGGCTCTGGGAAATTTGGGATATCGATCACGAAATTCTTTAAGTTCATCAAATTCTACAATTATACTTATTTGAGAGATAAAGTGTAACCTTAATCTAAAGTTAAAGTGGCAAATCTATTTTTAATTTTTGCATTTTTATTTGTTTCTTGCGCTTCTCAAGCAAGCTTCATCACCACAAGCTCCGAGTCAAAATCTAATTTCTCAAAGTTGATCTTCCAGCATCGAACAGGCTCTAATACTTTTATCGCCTCAATCTCCAAGGAGGGGTTGCTGTCAGTATCTTGCGGCAACAAGCAAAGAAGTATTATGCATTTTGAACAACAAGACTTATCCTGGGATGACGTAAAGTTAATAGACACTTTTCTCAAAAAGCATGAGCAAAAATTTGAACGCTTGTTGCATTTCAGGTCTAACACTTTTCTTGCGTTAGTTTTTGATGAGTTCAGCGACAACGTTAAGCAATTAAGGCCTCAATCGCCTGAAAAACTAGAGGCGCTAAAAGAATTTAGCTATTTTTTAAGGTCAAAAATTAAAGAGTGCTCTGATTTTAATTTTTAGACTGTTTTTAAATTTTTAGCTTGTTCTAATCGTTGCTTTGCTAAATCTAACGCGATCTCTAAAGTTGTTGCTCCTGTATCTTGAGAGAGTTTGAGTATCTTAGTCACTCTGCTTTTTATTGCTTTAATCTTATCGATCATTGAGTTATGATCGTTAGCGTTTTCATGTGCCACTTTGATTAGGCCCCCCGCGTTTACAACGAAATCGGGAACATAAATAATTTTTCTTTGACTAAGAATAGTCAGAGTGCTTGGATCATCGAGTTGGTTGTTTGCAGCTCCCGCAATAGCTTTTACCTTAAGCCTTTGAGCTGTATCTTTGTTTATAACTTGCCCTACTGCGCTAGGACAAAAAATGTCTCCTTCGATATCGTAGATCTTAGATGGGTCACATACCTGAATGTTTGAGAATTGTTGACGCAACAGATTAGTTTTACTCTCATCCACATCGGAAATGATTAAATTGGCTTCAGTGGCGGCAAGAATTTTGACTAACTCTTGACCTACTGCTCCTACACCTTGGATTAAGATCTTTCGGCCGGTTAAATCTTCCGAGCCGAACAAAAAATTCAGACAAGCTTTAATACCTTCTACAACTCCTAAAGCTGTATAAGGGGAAGGATCGCCAAATTTAGAAGTTCCTCTCACATAAATTGTTTTAGAAGCCACTATATCCATATCTGCAGCCGTGGTTCCAAGATCTTCTGCTGTAATATACATTCCATTTAAAGACCCCACTATTTCCCCAAATGTCTCGAACAGTTTTTTTCTGTCTGAAATCTTGCCACTTTTAAATAAAACTGCCTTACCCCCTCCTAGGTTTAGCTCAGCTAGAGATGCTTTGTAAGTCATTCCTTCAGCTAACAGCAGCACGTCGTTTAAAGCAGCCTCCTCAGATTGGTACTCTCTGAATCTGCATCCTCCTAAGGCAGGCCCAAGCGTTGTAGAGTGGATAGCAATAATCCCTCGAGCTTCGCCTTCTGAAAAAAAAATAACCCTCTCAAAGTTCTGAGAGTAAATTTGGCTTAGCATAGTTTCATTACAACACACTTGATTTTACGGATGCAACCTGATTTTCTTGGTCAACTTGCGGGTCAAATTACTCGATTAAGGAATTGGAGATGAAGGTCAAGGATTATGAAGCTTGCTTCGCTTATAGTAAGCAAGTAGGCGATTTAACCGGGACTCTCATTTTTTATCACCCTAAGGATAGAGAAAAAGTTAACCCTAAACTAATAGCAGATTTAATTTGCGCAGCTAAACTATTAGGGTTGGAAAGCATTACTATTAGCTCTGCAATAACGGGGCGTAGGAAGCTCACATCATCTGGAGCAGTTAGCCGTCATGCTAAAGGAAATGCCGTTGACATAAGTAAGATAAATGGCATAAGTGTAACGCATCCCCTGGGCAAAAGCTTGGCCGATAAGCTGGTGAGATTTTTGCTAACTAAAGGATATAGCTTTAATAAAGAAAATGGCCACATTAAATCGGTTCTCTGGCAAAGCCCTGGTCACTACGATCACATTCATATTTCAAGGATTGACTGAGCGTTAGTTGCGGTTTAAAGGTAAACTCTTTAAATGAGCCTTTAAAGTTTTAAATATCGCCTGACTTTTTCCTGAAGTAACTTAGTGTTTCCTCGATTGCCAGAACGAACTCTTTAGGAAGCTCTTCATCAACATCAAAATTTGCAAGCTGCTGAGCCAACTTAGGATCAAAAACAACAGGAATGTTGTACTCTTTGGCTAACTGGATGATCTGCTCCACTGGCAATATTTCTTGGTTTATTGTAATAGATGGCTCTTTAGAGCCTTTAGAGATGCCAATGGCTAAATATGGTTTTTTCATGGCGAAAAGTAATTAGCTAGCGACCAAATACTGACGGGTTTTTTCAACACTTTGATTGATTTGTCTTTGCTAGACTTGTCTTGGGGGGATTTGAGAAGATGCGGATTGGATGTTAAAAACACGATCTCGTTGGGAAGAGAATCTACCATTTTCCTTTCGCGCAAAGTTAGCGAGTCAAAATCTATCAACAGCGAGTCGGACATTTGAATGTTATTTAAATCTAGCCTTTGAGTTTTAAAGCCTAACCCCGACAACATCGCTCCCAACTCCAAAACTAATCTTTCGTCTCTTGAAAATACTTTGATTAATTTCTCACCATTCATTTTCCCAAGATGGCTAGTTAGGGGGTATGGTAAGTACACGTTAACTTGTGTTCCTTGATTCAGAACACTATTTATTGTTACCGCTCCACCGTGAGCTTTCACTATACTATAAACTGTGGCTAGGCCGAGCCCTGGCCAAATTTGAGAGTTGGACTTTTTTGTACTGTAAAAAGGGTCAAAACAGAACTGGATTTCCTCTGGGCTCATACCTTTACCATTATCCGAAAACTGAATGCATACATATCTACCTGGCGGAAGAGTTGGATCGATTTGATTTGAAAGCAGTTTAACAGGTTTCGTTTCTATCGAAATGAATGCTTGCTCTCTATCTAAAGTAGCCTCTTTTGCGTTTAGTATGATGTTTAAAAATGCTTGTTGGATTTTTGCTTTACTTCCAACGATCTGTTTTACATCTGGATCAAGATTCATCTTTAGTTGACAAGTTTCTGGAATTAACGATTTAAAGAACTCCTGGTTGTCTCTTAAAAGCTCGTTTATCGAGAAGAACTCGAAATCCAGGCTGTTCGGAGCTGCCAGATCGCCCAAGCTTCTTACAACAGACAAACCCTTCTGGCAGTACTCTAATATCTGATCTATTTCCACAGATGAGTCAGCCGTTTTTAAAAGACTGAGTTTCCCAAAAATTGTCTGAAATAAATTGTTCAGGTAGTGACTTAATCCTCCAGCTAGAACAGAAATACTTTTCATTTTATCTGCTTCGAAAAGTTGGAGATCCTGCTTCCTAGTAACTAAAAGTGAAGCCACAAAAGAGGTCACAGCTTGAAGTAAAGGTAAAATTCTTTGAATTCTCGAGTACGACGGATCTAAAGGTTCTAAAATTAAGACTCCCTCAACCTTATGGTAATGTAGCAACGGTAAAATAATGAATAGTCCAAGATTAAGCTCTTTAATTATGTTGTTAAAGCCCGAGCACTCCATCTTGCTTCCCGCGGGCACTATAACAGGTTTTTTTTGTTTAATGGCATCATCTAGATAGTCGTGTCTTAAAACAAGCTCAATCTGGCTTCTGGCAATTTTTAGTCCCAAACCTGGTCCGAATGCAGCTAACCCTTCGATGTGACTTCCTGTTCGATTTAGTTGTCCAATCCAACCTCTCTTGCACTTTAAAATTAAATTGCATAGTTCTAAAGTTTCATGGGCTAGATCATAGACGTTCTTAAACCTGTATAGAGTTTGCAGCCTTTTGTTCAGTTTTTCTTGAATGTGAGCGAGTCTCCTATGCTGAACTCCATCTAACCACAACTCCAAGGACGATTTTATGATTGATGAAATAAGCGAAATTATTGAGAAAAGCTGTTTCAAACTCTCATAATCCTCTTCTTTAACTATGTATGCGCAAAATAGGTTGTTAAGCGAGTGAATGACGATGTTGAAGAAACAAATAACCCCGACCTCCGGATCGGAAACAATTAGAAACTGTTCTTTGTTACTAGTTATAATGTTTAAATTTCGATGCAAGACTGAAACCAAACGCTCTTTACTTGTTTCATCAGGTAAATTGCTTTTAAGAATTGAAAAAGTAGTGTTTAGGGTTAAAATACCTACGTAACCTCTTGGTTGAGCTAGCTGATAAATTTCGAATAAATGATTAATTATTTCTTTTGTTAAATTTTTTGCCTTTACGATATTCTGTATGAAAGAGACTAGGTAGTGCGAGATTTTAAAATTCAATATTTCAACGTTGCTTGAAATCTTTTCGTCAGAAGCTACTCCCAGTCCTAAGATTTTTGTTTTGCCGAAGCTATAGGGGCAAATGAAAGCTGTCATGGTTTTAGTTTTACCCGAGGAAAGGTGTGTAGCGGTAAAAGTTGTGCAAGAGGATTTTTTGGTTCTCAGGACAGACTTTAAAATCCTCACTAATTTTATCTGTTCAGAGGGCTGCAGTTTAAAATCTTTGGTTATGTTTGAAATTTGCCCAAAAATTTTGTCAAATGGCCCATCCCAAAAGGTTAGCTCAAAATTTTCACTTAAACCAACACATAACAAACTTTTAGGCAAGGGAAGGCTTGTTTGAAAATTTGCTCCGAAGCTTGTGTCAGGTCTGCTAACTTTGGATCTATACTTTTTTGTTAAAAGCTTGCAAACAATTTGAAATGTTCTTCGAAGTTCCTGTAGGTAAGCATCGGTTAATTTTAATGGCTTGTCAGAGAATAATGCAAAAACAAGGACCGAGTCGGAGGACTGTGTCTTATCAACCAACATACCTCTAAACCCAAAATCTCTAAGCTGCTTGTACAACTCTAAAGGGGAAGGAAGAGTGTCAGAGCTAGCTACAAAGAAAGGTATGTCTAACCGAGATTTGTTTTTTAAGATTATAAAATCCTCATTGATACAAGCATCAGCAAAAAACCGACAAGATAAAACTGATACAAATTGATTCTTAAATTTGAAAAATAGCTCGCAATGAGTGACTCCTAAATCTAATTTTAGTTGAGCTAAGAACCTTGAAAAACCACCTTGCCTTAGCGCTTCCTGAAGTCCTGAAATTTCTCGAGCATGAGAGCTCATAAATTAACCGACAACAATGACTTTTGTACTTTTGAGCCGTAGCTTGATCTCTTCGTACAGCATAACCTTATGTTGATGCTGCAGCTCGGCTTTTATCAAAGGATCCCCCTCTGTTTCCTTAAATTCATCTTTAATCTCTTTTAAATCCATCCTCAAACTTCTCAGGTAATATATCCTTTCAACAACAATTTCAATGACTGCTGCTAAAAATAGTAAAGCTAATAAGACAAGCACTAAAGACCATGCAGCTGCTGGGTATGAACTAATTTGCGAGCTGCCAAGATGTATAAACACAATTATTACGAATAATAACATATACCATAGAGAAAGTAAAGCCCTGCGGCATTGAGTAAAAAACGATTTTATATTTGAAAAAACACCAAACCTTTTTTCTTTGCGAAGCCAGATCCCTTTATTGATTAGAGCATCAAACAAGATTGAAACTAAACTTTGAGAGGCAATTAATGCTAACGTAGTAATTGTAAATTCGAGTGACATTTTTAGTAAGTCTTTTGGGCTAATTTGTGAAGGTTGAAAAAAAGAAGTGTCGGGTAAATTGATCAAGAGATATATCAGAAGTAGCGTAAAAAACACCGCTAGCGTGCTTTTTGTTATTTCAAGTTTGAAAAGGTTTCCCTTTTCTTTTTCTTTTCGAATTTTCCTCTCAGTGGGCTCAAAATTTTTCATTTAAAAATTCAGCTGTGTTATCACGAAAAGTTCAAACCAAAAATCAAAAACTAGTAACTCAAATTTTTCCAAAAATTTTCTTAAATTCTCTGGCTGAAACCATGAACCAAGCAAAACTAGAAATAGCAAAAAAGCCACCGCGTTTGTCTCTACCATCAAATTTAAAGAGGGTAGCGCCTTTTGGCCAAGATTTGCAGCAAAGTAGATCAAAAGAAATATAAAAAGTATAGGTGCCAAGGCCCAAAATAGCTCCGATAAAAAAGATAGGAGAACCTTTCCAAAATTGGATAAGCCGAAGTCTAGGCCCGAGAAATCCAAATGGAGCAACTCTAAACTTGGCAAAGCTAATCTAGAAGTAAATAGCCACAGAGCCGCTAAAGTAATCATTTCATTCAGAGGACTAGTTTCAGTGTAAGTTGAGGGAGAGTAAATTTCCTGAAACCCTTGGCCTGAGGCAAAGTTCAAAACGTTTAAGCAATGCCGTATGGTTTCAAGTATTGCTAGAAAAGGGAAAGATATCACTAGGCCGCAAAGAAAATTGACTGCCAAGGTCAAAAGGCTCCAATCATTAGTAGGTCCCAAAAAAAGTGCTATCAAAGAGGAAAAAGAAATTTTGCTTAAATTTCCCAAGCCAAATTTGTTTAACGGCAGAAGCACTAAAAATCCAAATCCCTTAGCAAAACTACATAGATAAGGATCTATGAGTTCAAACATATGGAAAATGGTTTATAATTTTCAACATAAACTTTCCTAGTTCAGTGAAAAATTTTTGACCGAAGAAATAACAGACCGCCGACACTAAGGCAGCTTTAACTAAAAAAGATACGCTTTGTTCCTGAACTTGGATAACTGCTAGAAAAAAATTAATTAGGAAAGAAGCCATAGTAACGATTGCCAGAACGGGGAAAAGATACATAAAACTTAAGTTGATGAACTCCCCAAATATCGTCTCCATACTCAAGTGTAAGAAGAGATAAAAGAGTCAATTAAAACTGTCCATGGTTTAGAGAAAACTAACAGCAATATTTTAAGAGGTAGAGTCAATAATACCGGGCTAAGCATAAACATCCCTAAGCTGACTAGTATTGCGGAAACACAAATATCAATTATTAAAAAAGGCAAGTATAGGAGAAGTGCCAAATGAAAAGCTTCCTCTAGTTCAGTTATTAAAAAGGCTCCCAAAGCAACTTGCCAGTTTTCAGCGTCTTGGGACAGTTTCTCCTTGAAAAAAATCAATTTCTCTTCATTAGCATTCTTAAGCAGAAAAAGTTTTAAAGGCTCAAAATTCGCTAAAATTTTTGATAACTCGGTTTTATTGAGGTCGCTCAGATTTGCTGGAGATGTTACAAAGTTACTAACGATCTGGTCAAAGACCGGCTTCATAACAATAGCTGAGATTGAAATTGAAAGAGCGAATATCACAAAAGTTCCAGGGAAGCTTTGCACCCCAAAAGCGCTTTTAAGCGAGCTTAAAACGATTGTAACTTTTAAGTAACAAGTCATTGCCCCTAGAATGATAGGGGCTAACGCTAAACCCAACGCTACTATTATTAAAGTTTCAGGAGTTAATTCCATTTATGTATAGACTAGTTAGGCATTTGTTTTCTTTTAATCTCTTTAGAATTTGCTTGCGAAATTCATTTAGGGACTGATGATTATTATGGTTGAAATCAAAGCTTAAAAGTCCTTCGCCGGTGGAAGATTTTACGTACTCAACAATCACTCTTTCCTTGCCAAATTCCAAAAGAGCAACATACTTTGGCTCGGAGCTAAACTTAGCTGAGTTAAGGTGGCTGTCTTTTGTATCAGTTTTTTCGTACGCGTTTGAAAAATTTTGCGCAAAACCTGCCGCCTTGAATTCTAGGGCTTCAGCTTCTTGCGTTAGCTCTTTGGCTTTGTACTGGGCTTTGAGTACTTTTTCTTCCAAGTTATCTAATTTTTCAGTTTGTTTATTTAATGCTTGCAAGTTATGATTTTTGTTTAGTTTTTGTTTCCATAAACAAAGAAGTTGAGCTGTGTAGAATTTTTCGTCGACTCTAGTTCTCTGCAAAGAGGCTTTTTGGGCGAGCCATTCGTGATTTCGAGCAATTTCTCGGTCAATCTTAGCCAGCTCAAGCTTTAATGTTTTTTTGTTAAACAAGAGAAGCCTTTTCTTCCAAACTATTGGTTGAATTCTCATTGGCTTTGCGTTTGAAGTCTTTTTATGCCTGCTGATATCCCATCAGCTACCCTTGTTGAAAGCTCGATCTTAAGATGAAACTTCTGAGCTAACACCTGATACTTGATTAAATCTTGGGGAGTAAAAGATTGCCGGGATAAGAGATTTTTTTCTATCGCTTCTAGGGTATTAAAATTTGGGGGCAGCTGATTTTTTTTTGAAACAGTTAAGTTTGAAGCTGTTATTTTCATGGTATAAATTTTTATCGTAATTTTTGGGTATTAGTTTACTTTGATCGATACAAAAATATTGAAGTCTCCAGCAGTGCAAACATAACGCACCTTGGCAATTTTCTGAAGAAGCCTCTCTGGAAGTCTAAATGAGGCAGAGCGCGGAAAAAAAATCACGCTGCTGTTGGGTAAAGTATAAGCCGCAAGTGCCAAGCGTCTTACCATAGTGTAACTTTCCCAAGTGTTTAGTTTGCTGTTTGTTTGCAAAATCCAAATTTGCGTTGAGCCAAGTATGGTTTCCAAGATAGCAGCGTGGTTGAGTTTGCTTTTGAGACTGGCCGTAGGAATAGTAAAGTTGCAGGAGCTTTGCAGCAATAGAGGGGAGACATAATAAACTAGAGCGGCGATTAGCACAATTGTTCTCGCAATTTTCGTTGTTATGATAGCTGCTAACACGAAGACCACTAAAATTGCTATAGGTTCAAAAGAATGGAGAAAAGCCCTCAGAGGTACGAGATTAAAGTAATTAAAATAAACTAAAAAAGACAATAGGGTTATAGCGGTTAAAACTGCAAACTTAAGGGAGGAGCTGAGTTTTGTATAATATCGAAAACTCATGAAAGTTGTTCAATTAGTTCATACTCTGACCCCAGGCGATGCTATTTCTGGAGAGGCTGTTTTGATTAAAAAACTACTCGATGGACTCAAAATTAGCAACACAATTTTTGCCTCTGCCGTTCACAGGGATTACTTGGTTAAAGGCATAGCCAAAGGGCTACCCATTGATTGCGAGTCTGATTTTTTGTTCTTTCATTACTCTATAGGTGGTCTGTTGAGCCACTTCCTAAAAGCTTCCTCAAAGGTAAAAGTTTTGTTTTTCCACAATTTAACACCACTTAGTTTCTTCGAGATATATAACTCAGCCATAGTCAAAAATCTAGAAGAAGGGCTAGCCAATTTAAAGGCTGCTGTTGGGATTTCTGACGTTGTGATATGCGATTCGGAGTTCAATCTTAAGGAGTTAAAAGAGTTAACCAACTCCGATTTGAGCAATAAAAGAGTCTTCATCCTAAGATTAACAGCTCCGGATACTCTGTTACAGGCTACTGAAGCATTTTTTAGTTTTTTCCCTAGTTCGTTTTTAAAGTCAAGGGTTAAGTTTCTTACCGTAGGGAGAATTGCCCCTAATAAAAATCTAGAAAAAGTGATAGAGATTTTCGCTTGCTTCAAGCGTTTTGTTGAAGGCTCTTCAGCTTTGGCTATCGTAGGAACCGATGTGGATTGTGAGATTTATAGGGCGCATTTAGAGTTAGCTGTGAAATTTTTTGATGTAGAGGATAGTGTTTTTTTCTTTGGCTCTGTCTCCGATAAGACCCTCAAACTTCTATACAAAATAGCTTCTGTTTACTTGTGCACTTCCTTGCATGAGGGATTTTGTGTGCCTTTGGTAGAGGCATTTAGCTTCAATTTGCCTGTGATAGCTCTAAAAAATGGAGCAATTCCAGAAACTCTCGGGGAAGCGGGAATTTGCTTTGATACACAAGAAATTGAGCCAATTTTAAAGGCCTTGTACCTAATTGTGAATGATGAACAATTTAAAACTGATATACTTTTAAAGCAAAGGGAGCGACTCAAAGATTTGTCCAAAGAAAAGTTTGAGGAAAATTTTTTAGCTATTTTAAGTCAGTTAGGTATTGTATGACAAAAATTATTTTTGACACTTCAGCGCTGCATGGTTTCAAGTCGCACTCAAATCGAGGAATTGGAAGGGTTGTAAGCAATCTAGTGAGGTGCTTGAGAGAGAAATTGCCTGAAATGTCTCTCACAAATCTTAGTGATGCTGGATGGTTGACAAATTTATTAAAAATTTTGCCCAAAGGTGAGGTTTTTCTGCGAAATCATTTTTTTTACCCATTGAATATTTTTAAAAATTCAGGAAAAGAGTATTTTTTATTTATCCCCAGCCAAACCGATGTTCCTTTTTTAGTTCCTCGCCAATATTTCCTATTTGTTTTTGATTTGATCCCCTTCAAACATCCTGAGTGGTATGGCTCGAACTCAAAACCAGTAAGGTACAAAGTTGCCCGGTATTTAGAGTCAAAAGGAATTAAAAACGCTTTTCATATTTTCTGCTGCAGTGAGGTTGTGAAGGAGGATCTGCAACATTTGTTTGCCATTCCCAAGGAAAGACTAACAGTATGTCCCTTAGGCGTTGATGAAGTTTTTTTTCGATTCGAGCGTTCTAAGGAAAATTGCAGGGCAGAGCTGAAAATTAGCGGTCCTACAGTCCTTTACTTTGGAGGTCTGGATCCCAGAAAAAGAGTTGATGAAGTAGTTGGAGCGGCGAATACTTTGAAGGAAATCAACTTCGTTTTTATCGTGGAAGAGCAGGCTTTCAGAAAAAATTTCGCAGCGCCTTCAAATTGCCTTATAGTTGATCACTGTGTAGATGAGCTATTGGCATCTTATATAAAATCTGCCGATGTTGTAGTTTTCCCAAGTGTAGAGGAGGGATTTGGCTTACCTGTTTTTGAAGCAAGTGTACTAGAAACTCCGGTAATCTGCAGACCAATAAGGCCTTTAGTGGATTATTTTGGAGATAATTTAGTTTACATAAAGAAAGATTTAATCAATACTTTAGTTGATTTTTTTAATCATCAAGATTACTTTTTAACTAAAGTCCAGGGCGCAAGAAATGTGGCAAAGAACTTTACTTGGGACAAGTCTGCAAAGATAATCACTGAGGTTGTGCGTGCAAAAATCGGCGGTAATTAAATTTTTTGTTTTCTGTTTTTTATTTCTGAGTTTCATAGTTTTTGAGTTCTACTACCTCAGGAAAGCGGGTTTTGTTATTGACTCAGATGAAGCAATAACGGGGCTGATGGCTAAACATATTTTGGAGGGGAGGTCTATTCCAGTTTTTTATTATGGACAACACTACATTGGGCCTTTTGAGGCATTAGTTACAAGCTTTTTTTTTAAGATTTTTGGGGTCTCTGCTGAAACTCTGAAATTAGCTGCCTTTTGTCAAGGAGTTATAGGAGTTGGGCTTGCAACGTTTGTGCTTTATAAAACTTTTGGTTTCACCGTTGCTTTTATTTTCAGTCTTTTAACGCTTTTTAACGGGCATTTCTGGCTAGAGTGGATTGCTAAAGCGCGGGGCAATTACACCGCAATTTTATTAATGCAGGGAGTGGCGCTTTTGTTACTCAAATGCTCCTCTTCAGGGGTATTAAATGGTGTTTTTGCAGGTTTTTGTTGGTGGTCTAACCCCCAGACTACTGTTTTTGTTGTTCCACTAAGTTTTTTTCAGTTTTTAAAAAGCGTTAACAAGTTCGTATTTTTGCGGTTATACACTTTTGGTTTTGTTGCGGTTCTAACCCCTGTTTTAATTGTTAATTTGAGCGGAAACTTCGAAACTTTCAGAAGCTTACAAAAACTAGAGTTTAGTAGTGTCGGGGACAGACTTGTTAATTTTTTTTCTGAGGCCTTTCCCATATTAATGGGAGTTTCAAGGATTTGGCAGAAAGGAAGCTGGGACGTAGAACTGTTTTTCTTGATTGCTTTTTCAGTTTTATTGCTGCTCACTCGATTTAGAATTTTTTCTTCCCTTCAAGTTTATTATTTGGCTTTCTTTGCTTCTCAGGTAGCTTTAGGTATTTTACTATTTGTAATCTCTGAGTTCGGCAAGCTGTCTTCAGAGCCTCGATATCTCTTTAGCATTTTAGTTCCAATTCATGCGCTAGTGGCTTGCGCTTTCCAAGGCAGGTTTACTCTGGGGTTGCTAACAAGTGGATTTCTTATTTTAGCTCGCGCAAGCACTGTTTATATCGATGGCGAGTTAAAACCCTCAGGTCCCTATTTAATAGCGCCAGGCGCAAGAGCTCCTCGGTCTTATGAGCAAATTATAAAGCGTTTGACCGAATTAAACATATCAGCCTTGAAAGCACCTTACTGGCTTGCTTATACGCTAGCTTTTGACAGTAAAGAAAGTATTCAAGTAGGGGTAGTTAGAGAACCTTTCATCGAAAGGCTTAAATATTTTGATCGAAGATCCTCAGCAATTCCCATTTTAGATCATTTAGTTACCTTAAACTATTGGACCGACGCGTTTGAGTTAGCAGGGATGAATATCGACAAGGACTTTATCACTCAAGATTTTTTGTTACTACGCCCAAGACCTACAGAAAATTTTAATTTCATCAAGCCAATATCCTTAAAGCCTGCTGAGAGATTTGAAGCTTTTTTGGCCGAGAAGCAGGCTGAGGTTGAGTTTCGATTGAAAGCGGGAGAGAACTTCATTCTAGAGGCAAATTTCGCAGATTGTGTAAAAGGCTTTTATGTTTGTCTTGGAGAGTATTTTTATGATTTTTTTCCGAATGTTATTGCAGTGAGAAATGGCGAGAATGAACAAGTTGCGAAAGCGTCTTGGACTACTTTGCTGAAGTCTAGCGGATGCTTAAACTTTTTGTTTAATTTTCAAACTAACAAATTTGCAATTTACACTATATCAAACAACAGTGGCTATGTTATAAAAATTAAAGACTTTAAAGGAATCAACTGTAATCTTCCATGAAATTCCTAAGGTTAGTTTTTGGTCTTTTGATTTTGTTCCTAGTAGCATCTTTAGTGAGGTGGGAGGAGATTAAAGAAGAGGTTGAGAAGGTCAACTTTTTTTACTTTAGCTTGTTTTTCTTATACTCTTTTCTGTTAATTGGGGTTTCGGCACGTAAGTGGCAAATTTTAATAGAGAGCTCAAGTGGAGAGAAAATTTCTTTCGCGTGGACTTTTCGGGTATATTTTTATAGCTACTTTTTTAATTACTTCATTCCTTTGGGGCTTGCCGGAGCCGACATTTCAAGAGCTGTAATGGCTAGCAAAAATATAAGCCCTTCTAAAGCTGTTTCCACCGTGATTTTCGACAGAGCCTCAGGTATTGTAACTTTTTTCATAGTTGGAACAATTTGTCTTTTTTTGAGTTACTATGTGCCGCCGAGTGTAAGCGTGTTATCTGGATTGTTAACCCTAATTTCTATTGTGTTGTTGTTTGGAATCTCGCTTTTACCCAAACTCAAGTTTCTTAAAAGGCTTGACAGTATAGGGATTGAGTTGCGCGCCTTTTTGCAGCAACCAAAGTTGTTACTAAGTTGCTTTGGGTATTCTAGCCTGTTTTACGCTCTTGCAATTTTCAACATTGTGTTAGGAGGATGGCTTGTCGACTGGAGAGATATCAAAATTCTCGAGCTTGCTGGGCTTGTGCCGTTTGTAATGCTTTTTGCCAGTTTGCCTATCACCGTTCAGGGATTGGGGATTCAAGAGGGGGGCTATTTCTGGCTGTTTCAGTTTTGTGGAGCCAGTTCATCTGAGGCTTTCACTGTTGCACTGCTTTTACGGGCAAAGCTCTTACTTTTGGCTTTACTGGCTTTTGTTATTTGGTTACTAGAGAAGAAATGTTATTTAAGCTGGTCAAAGAACTGTTGAATTTTTAAGTAATTTTCCTGAAGTTCTTGAAATTTTTCATGGCTACCTGTCGGAGAGTCGGGATGCAACTCTTTTGCAAGTTGCCTGTATCTTTTTTTAATCTCGTCCACCGTAACTTTTGTGCCTAGACCAAAGTATTGAAGCAACTTTAGAAGCTCTTGTTTAACCGGTTTTTGAGTCTGCCTGAAACGAACAAAAGAGGAGCCCGCAGCTTCATTAGTTTCAGTTACCTTGCGACGAGTTTTAAACATTAATAGCGCAGCAATGGCTGCTAAAGTGGTAAGAAAAATTAAAAAAATTGTTAGCCAAAAAGAGCTTAAAAAGAACACTACATGATCTAAAGCGCTTAACTTTAGATTGTATTTGGTTTCTAAAAGGCGCGCTAAGGTTTTGTCTCCCGTAAGCTCAACGAAATAAAGTATTTTTTTGGAGAAGTTCTTGTCAAAGTTGAAAGTCAAATTTAACTCTATCAAGTTGATAGCGTTTTTAACTGAGCTGGGAGGATCTTTTAAAAGCTCAAAAAAGGCCTTGTAGCAGTCTTTTTGGAAGCTTTTACATATATTTATAAGAGATATCGATTGCACGGTAGGGTCCTTTAACACTGAACTTATGCAGTTTTCCACTTTGATGGCTGAGGAAATTTTTATCTGAGAAAGAAGCGCTAGGTAGTTGTGACAATTTAAATTTGGCAAAGCGACTGCTTTTGAAATTACTGAGTTATATGAAGCATATATCTCCTCAAGTGTTGTTGATGTATGAGGGGGAGTCACAGAGTTTTTAGGGCTTAAGAGAAAAATTAAAAGCTGTAAAAGGTCACCAACCTGCAGAATCTCTTTTTCCGGCCTTGAGTAACTAGCTATAACTAAATTAAAAGCTTTAGCGTACCTAGTTAAAATATTGTTTTCAAGAGCATGGCTCAACCAATATATCAACTCTGAGTGATTAGTCATAATGTATTTGGGAGTTTCGATATCTGTACCTGCAAGGATAAATGCAAACAAACACTCGAAATCTGCGCCTTCACTGAGTATTTTCTTTAGATCTAACCTGCTTGCAATTTGTTTTTCCGAAAGCGCTTTTCTTAGAAACTCAAGCTTCGAGTAAGCCTCATCCGAGGCGGAACAGTAATGTTGGAGCGCGAGATTGCATAAGTTGAATTTATCAGACTTGAGACAATTACTAATTAACTGCTTCAGTTGTGAAATTGGAATTTTTTGCGCTTGCAAATGATAGTTAAGAACAACTTCCTCCAGGTCTTTGGGAGTTGTGACTATCGATTTGTCGGTAAACTCAACAATTAGCTCTTGTTCCGAAATCTCTAAAACTCTAACCACATTAAAGTCTAAGCCCAAAATTTGAAGCGAAGACTGAGAAAATATAGCAGCCGCAATACTAATTAAAAAAGCCCGCAACATTAACTGAGCAACTCTTATTGTTTGATTTTATAAGCACTGTTTCTCTTATAACACTTCCCACCCTAAGAGCTGAATAATTTGGGGAGATCAGAATTTCAAAGACTTTACTGTCAATTTCTCGCACAATCGAAGTTAAAAGTTGTGAGTGACTTACCGTAATTTTTGAGGAATCCGCTTGAACTGTAATAGTCTCCACGGGTGGCTTTGCCGCGGAGAATACCCCGAAAGAAACCAAACGAGGCACGCAAGACATTACACTCTCCTTGGAAACATTCACATAAGGAAAACTTGCAATTTTGAAGTCTTTTGAAATTAAAACTTTTCTACCAACTTTTGCTGCCGGGTTAAACAAGGTAGCCACAACTTCTTGATCATTAAATTTTTCTGGCAAAGAATTTGCGGCGAAAAAAGATACAAAAAAAGTTAATATTATCTTTATTTTCGAAAATCTTTCCACTTTCCAAGTGAAGATTTTATTGCTGATTTTGAAAGGCTTTCAATAAAAATTTAAGATTCGCTGATAATAAAATTCACAAAATTAGTGTCATACTCGCCGCTTGTGAAAGATTCATGCTCGATCATTTTTAATAGAAGTTGTTGATTAGTTTGGATCCCTGAAACTACCAGCTCTTCTAAAGCTCTTTTAAGCCTAGAAATTGCGATGTTTCTATCTTCTCCCCAACAAATAACTTTAGCGATTAAAGAATCATAATAGGGGGGCACAAAACAATCTGAAAAAAGAAAAGTATCAACCCTTACACCGAAACCCGAGGGTTGATGGAAAAAATTAACTTTACCACTTTGTGGAAGTAAATTAACGGAATCTTCTGCGTTGACCCTCGCCTCAAGTGTATGGCCACGCGGCTGCAGCTGGTCCTGAGATAGCTTTATTTCTTCCCTCAAAGCGCTCAGGATTTGAAGTCTAACTAAATCTAGCCTGAACAACTCCTCTGTTACAGGATGTTCCACTTGCACGCGTGTGTTAACCTCTAAAAAGTAGTGTTTTCCTTGCTCGCAGTCGTACAGGAACTCAACAGTTCCTAAACTGTGGTAGTTAATGTGTTTGGCCAATTTTAATGCATCTTTAGCAATTAAATCCTGCTTGCTCTTTTCTATTCTGTAAGGTAAAGCCTCCTCGATTATTTTTTGAAATCTTCGTTGAGCTGAACATTCTCGCAGTCCTAAAGCATAATAATTCCCATGCAGATCGCCTAAAATCTGAACTTCCAGATGTTTTGCTTTAGGGAAAAATTTTTCAATTAGAATTCTGTTGTCGGAAAAAGCACTTTCCACTTCTTGCTGGGCGAACCTAAACTCTTGTTCAAAGCTGCTAAGGTCTCTAACTACTCGCATTCCCCTTCCTCCGCCTCCAGCGGCGGCTTTTAATAAAATTGGAAACCCAATCTTTTCTGCTTCCTTTAATGCTTCATTAAAATCTGTTACGGGATCCGATGACCCTGGAATTGTTGGAAGCCCCAAATCTCGAGCTAGTTTTTTAGCATGTTGTTTGTCTCCCAACGTGCGCATTGAGTCTGCTGACGGGCCAATGAAAGTAATACCTATCTGAGAGCAAAGCTCTGGCAGAATTGGCTTTTCAGACAAGAACCCATACCCAGGGTGTATCGCGTCACAGCCTGTCAAAGTTGCAGCCGAGACTATGGAAGGAACATTTAAATAGCTATCTTTCGAAAACGGGCCCCCAACGCAAATACTCTCATCAGCCAATTTAGTTGCAAGACTGCCAGAGTCAGCAGTGGAGTGTATTACAACTGTTCCTAGACCTAATTCCTTGCAAGTTCGTATAATTCGAACAGCTATCTCTCCTCGATTGGCAATAAGAATTTTCTTGGGCATTCCTAAGGTTTTCGAATTTTAAATAAAGCTTCCCCATACTCAACCATCTGCCCATCTTCAATTAAAATCGCCTCGATAATACCCGCTGTCGGAGCTTTCACTTGGTTCATTATTTTCATAGCTTCAATAATGCATAAAGTGTCACCCTCCTTTACTGATTGACCAACCTCGACGAAGGGCTCAGCGTTTGGGTTGGGTCTTCTGTAAAAAATTCCTACAAGCGGAGACTCGACTATTACGAGATTTGCTTCATTTGCCTGTTCAAATTTTCGATTATTTCCAGCTTTTGCAGGTACCTTAAAATCTAAGTGCAAATCTTCAGACGAAAGCGGCCTTGATATTTCGTAGGCTGAAGTTCCGATTTGGGATTTTTCTATCTCCAAGGATTGGTCGCCTCTTTGCAGTTTAAGCCTTGCTATATTGGATGACTCAACCATCATTATAATGTTTCTAATCTCCTCTACTGTAAATGGCCCCGGATCTACTTGAGATTCTTTTAACACTTTCTTAGGCATAGCTTAGTCTAAATCAAAGGTTATTTCACTTGGTTCGATATTATTAGAGGATTGTTTTACTAAATCAAGATTTAACAGGTTTTTTAGCACCTTCAGACTGGGTATTGAGCTAATTTCATCTTCATGCAACCTACTTAAGACGATTTTTGTTAAATTTAAGGCGCCAAAAACTTTAGAAATCAACAGCGCCAGGAGTAACCTTGCTGTGAGCTCATCTAGCTCAGCAATCTGGTTGATTTTGTTGACCAAATCAACAACTCTGGGACAGTCGTCTAGCTTGAAGTTCGTAATCGTTTGCGCTAAAAGCTCAATCTCATTGTTTAACTGATCTGTCATAAATTTTAGTAATTTACCACAGTTTTTTGCCCGTAAGTCTGTCCTGCGAATGATGAGAACCGTAAAAATTGTTTTTCAAAAACCAATTTTACCGATCCTGTTGGTCCATTACGATGCTTCGCTACTATAACTTCAGCGATATTTTGGTTCTCTTCTGTTGGTCTATAAACCTCCTCTCTAAATAAGAACATTATTATGTCGGCATCTTGTTCAATTGCTCCAGACTCTCGCAAATCAGATAAAACAGGTTTCTTGTTTTCTCTACCTTCAACAGCTCGATTTAACTGAGCTAAAGCTACAACTGGGATGTTTAAGTCTTTTGCTAAACCTTTTAGATTTCTAGAGATTTCCGCAATTTCTTGTTCTCTTGTGTGGATGTTTGGCGCAAGATTTCGAATTAATTGTAAGTAATCTATAAAAATCACCTTTATCTTTTGTTCTTTTACCATTCTTCTTGTTTTAGCTCTAAGTTCGCTCAGTGTAATACTTGCACTGTCATCGATAAACAAAGGCTTGTTGGCTATTTCTTCTCCAACGGATATTAGTCTAGAAAAGCTTTCTTCATCAATACTTCCTGTTTTTAAACCAGAGCAATCTACTTTTGAGTACATCGATAGAATTCTCAAACCTAACTGCTCTTTAGACATTTCTAGCGAAAAAAAGGCTGTGGGGATATCTTTTTCGATGGCCAAGTCCACAGCTAGGTTGAGAGCAAAGGCGGTCTTGCCCATACCTGGTCGGGCTGCGATTACAATTAAATCTGATTTTTGAAGGCCTCCTATTAACTTGTTCAGATCGTGAAATTTAGTTGGCATCCAAAGAAAATTATCTTTAGAGTATCTTTGCTGACTTAAAGTCTCTGAAATCAAGTTCAGGCTAGAGCTTAAGGCCTCTGACAGATTAACATATGTTTTTCGTGTCAATGTCTCAATCAAACTAAGCCATTTTTGATCTGCTAAGTCCACTAATTGAGCTCCTGTTAAATCTCCGCCCAATGCTTCATTGGATAGCTCAGCTGAGATAGATAAAATATGTCTTTTCAAAGACAAATCTTTCAAGATTTGAACATAAAGAGTAGGATGCGCAACTTCAGGTAAAGCCGCTAGAATTTCATTAACATAACTTTCCGAAATAAAATCCTCAAAAAGTCGCTTTGACTTTAGTTCCTCCTTTAGAACAACAGCATCACAGCCTCCACCTCTCTGGTAAATATGTTTTAATATTTCAAAGATTTTTTTGTTTCTGGCGTCATAAAAATCCTCAGCGCTCAGATGTTCGAAAGCAAGATCAACAAAATTTGGCTCCAATAACATAGTGGCAAGAACGGCTTTCTCTGTCTGTTCAGAGTAGATAGCTGGCGAGTCAATACTTCGTCTTTTTTTTGCCATTTAAGCTTGATTCAAAGTATACCAAATTACAGCAACATATCCTTAATGTTTTGCGTTAAAATTATGTTAGGTAGCTGGCGTCGCAAATGTTTCAAGCTTGCGCTTTTTGCTTAGAAGACAAAGTTAAAGAGAGGGCCAAATTTTTGAAGCACTGTATCCGCTTTTAATCAGGTGTTATAAGAACCCTGTGTCGCTGAAAGCACAAATTGTTGAGTTGGTTTGCCGTTTCAAAAATATACAGCTACACAAAAGCACAACTACATGTAAATATCAATTCGATCGTCAAGGGTTATCAGTTCATCTGCTAAAGATATCAACTCTTTTGAGATTTTTCCCTCAAAATCGATAAGTCTAAGTTTGACACCAGTCTTTTTAACCTTCAACATCGGGTATCTTAAGTCTCTTATCGGACAAACTACTGTTATTTCTTTCTTGCCCTCCTTTTTTGAGAGAGCAAATGAAACCATGTCTGTTGCCAACTCTACAGCTAGCATTTCTTTAATTATGGGTTTGGAGGTCGGAGGTAGTTTTCGAGAAATAAGCTCATAACCTAGATTTTCAATTTTCAGCAAATAGGATGAAGATCGATAGTCTTCTTTAAAATGGTCGAAGTAATAAAAGTATTTCAGGGCCGGTTTTTGATTTGTTAAAAAATTAGAAAATTTTACCCAATCTATTTTTTTCTTCAGTTTAGAAAGTCCAATATCTAGAAAAGGTGAGTTGACTTGAATTAATGCTGCAAAATCCATTCAATTTAAATTGCTCGCCCTTCTTACACAATAGTTTGTTAGTCTATCTAGTTCAGAGTTAATCGCGATGTCAGCATCAACATTATAGAGCCTGCAGAGATTTAGAAGGTGAAGGAATGAGCGTCCAATTGCTTCAGCTATTAGCCTTTCATTTTCCTCGCCTTGAAGCTTTGATATCTCGTCTTGTAAATTAGCGACAGAGCCTTTTTTATCGGCAAGCTCCCAGCCTTTTCTTGCTAATCTTTCCAATAGTTTTTTTGCTCTAAGTATAGTTGGGATAGATCTGGGAATCTCAAAAATTCTTGCGGGATTGTCCTCCCATGCTTTTAAAACTTCCTCTTTTGTCATGGTTTTCGAGCCGAAGACATGTGGATGCTTGCGTATAATTTTGGCTTCTAAACTTTCAACTACTTCGGAAAATTTGATTCCCAAAAATTCATCAGCTAACTGACATAAAAAAATAAGAAGCATTAGCAAGTCCCCAAGCTCTTCCCGTAAATTAGTTTTATTTTTAATCGCGTCAACAACTTCCCAACTCTCCTCTAGTAAACATGTCGTCAAGCTTTCAAGAGTTTGTTCTCCATCCCATGGACAACCTTTCTCTGGGTCCCGAAGAAGTTTAATAAGCTGCCAAATTCTACCTATACCGAAATCCATTAGTTGAAAATTATAAAATTAGGGCTTTCTTAAAAACAAATTTCTGTTGAGCCTCCTCCTAAACAGCTTATTAGTAATTAGACTTGGATATGACATGCTGATAGTTAAAATGCTTATCTCCTGATCAGGCCTTAGCAGTTTAAGCATACCCAAAATTGTAAATCCGGAGGTTATTACATCATCAAACAACAGTACTTTTTTGACTCCAGGGTTTGTTCGAAGTCCAATTTTAGGGATAGGTTTTGTAGTTTTGGTGAATAAATCCAAAGTTTTATTTAAAAATGCAGGAGGAATAAAACTAAATAAATGGTTTACTCCTCTTTGTTCAAAAGATACTGAGTTTATTGGGGCTAAAAGTATTGCTTCGAAATCTAGACGTTCTAAAGCCTCTTGGATCCAACCCTGAAGAGTTTTTTGCGCAGCTCGGTTATTGTCAAATTTTGCTAGCCTTATTAGATGAATGACTTCAAGATAACTGAATAGCCAAATAAATTTTTTTACTTTAAGCGGATAGGTTGAGCATGCGGCGCAAAAATCAACTTTAGAAAAACACAACTCGCATCTAGTGGTTATGAAAGGATTTTCAGGGGAACAGCTAAAGCAGATATCGAAAGCTCTATCTCGCTTTAATTTTCGTCGACAAATTCCACACCTTTTATCTTGAAAAAGCCTGGCAAGAAATCGGATCATCTATTTTAAATCGGAAAAAAAAGCGGATTGTGAGAAAAATTTTGCTTTTGATAATCGATGGTCTTGCCTTAGGGAAACCAAATGACGGGAATGCTTTTTTCTTATCAGACAGCCCATTTTTAAAAAAACTTCTGGCTGAAAGTCCCTGCCGGCTTAAAAACTATGGACATTTCGTAGGGCTGCCTAAAGATCAAGCCGGTAACTCAGAGGTCGGTCATATGAACATTGGCGCGGGAAGAATAGTTAAGCAACAGCAGGTTCTTCTTGATGAAGAAATCAGCTCCGGTAGTTTGTTTAACAGAGTTAATTTTAATTCTAAAGTAGTTCATTTGGTGGGCCTTTTTAGCGACGGCGGCGTCCACTCTCATCTAAGACATTTCAAAGCGGCTATTGAGCATTTCAGTAGAAAGACAGATCTCGCTTTATTTCTTCACCTCTTCAGCGATGGACGAGATGTTTCACCCAAGAGTTTCTTGAATTTCCTTTCAGAGCTCGAGAGATATAACTGTAAAATTGCAACTTTGAGCGGCCGCTTCTATGCCATGGACAGAGACAAGAGATGGGAGAGAACGGAATTAGTATACCGAGCGATGGCGTTTGGTGATTTTAAAACCAAGTTATCGGTTAGAGACCAAGTGAACAGGTTTTATGAAGAAGGGTTGGCTGACGAGTTTTTCAGACCTGTGAGCTTCGAACCTTTTCAGGGAATTCGAGAGACAGATTTGATCATCTTTTTAAATTTCCGAGAGGACAGAATGAGGCAATTAGCCGGCGCTTTGTGCGAGGACGTAGGCGTTCCTTTTGAGCGACCTAAAATTTTTAAAAACTCTTATAGCCTTACTTGTTACGACAAAAAATTTCAAGCAATAAAGCCACTGTTTTTTCCGCCTGAGGTTACACAGACTCTGGGCCAAGTAGTATCGGAGAACAAACTGTGCCAACTCCGAATTGCTGAAACTGAAAAATATCCCCATGTGACATATTTTTTCAACTGTGGCAGGGAAGAACCTTTCCCAGGAGAGGAGAGAGTTTTAGTGCCAAGCCCTAGAGATATTGCGACTTATGATCTTAAACCAGAAATGAGTTTATTTGAAGTAACGTCAAAGTGCCAAGAGAGCTTAAAAAAAGATTATGCGTTAGTAGTTTGTAATTTTGCTAATTGCGATATGGTAGGTCATACCGGCAATTTGAGAGCCGCTATCAAAGCTTGCGAAGCTGTGGATATTTGCGCAAAAAAACTTGTATCAGCTGCCCTGGACCTTGACTACATTGTCGTTCTCACAAGCGATCATGGGAACTGCGAAGAGATGATCGATAAAGTAAATAACCAGGCTCACACAGCACACACTATGAATGATAGTTTTTTTGTAATTTTCTCCAAAGACTCCAACCTATCTGTTAAGCCTGAAGGTATTTTGGGGAATATTGCTCCTACCATCCTCGAAATTCTTGAACTTCCTATTCCTCCGGTAATGGTTGACAGCCTTCTTTTAAGGAATTAATAGATTTTTGATTTTCAAAAATTTGAAACTGTTTTAAATTGTTATTGTTGTAGTGTTGCTCGGCCAAACCTTTGGAATGGATAGGTTACTTAAGCTTTCTGTGAATAGGATTTGGATCATGTGGTTTTTGTTCTCTTTTTCCATGGGCTTGATAGGCATTTCAATTGGATTTTATTTGGGGCACAGAGAAGGTTTTGATACCGCCGTTATAGCAGGGTTAACAAGCTCGTTCAAGGTTCCAGCAGTTCCTGACGTCCCGGACTCGGGTTTTGCCGCTACGCAGGAGCCGGCTGAGCTAAAGGAAGGTTGGTATGTTTATATTACTATAAGTGAAAGTGTTCAAGAGCTATTGAAACTTAAAGATTTGTTAGATTCGAATGGATTCAGAGGAGTTATTCAAAAAATAACAGTAGCTGATGAATCGTTTTATAAGTTGTTTGTTGGTCCTGAGGAGTCTAAAGAGTTAGCAGAAAGGCTGATCGCTGAGCTTAGGCGAGAACCGTATTTGCCTCCAGATATAAGAGTGGTAAATTTAACGAAGTAAATGTTTTTCCAAAAACTAGGAAGAAAGACCTTGGAGTTTTGGGAGTTGGTTTACTCTTGGGTCGCTTTTTTAGTTAAGTTATCGACCAGTTTCGACAAAAGTACAAGATTTAAAAGTTACCTAGAGGTGATTTCTGAGCTAGGTACTAAAAGCTTACCTGTGGTAGCGGTAATGTCGGTATTTGTTGGAGGAGTTATGGCTGTTCAATCGGAGTACACCTTAAAAAAGTTTGGAGCCGAGGCTTTTACAGGATCTGCTGTCGCACTGGCAGTGATACGAGAGTTGAGCCCTGTTTTAACTGCTCTGATTTTGATTGGGCGAAGTGGAAGCTCAATAGCAGCCGAAACTGGCGTTATGAAAATCACAGATCAAATTGATGCATTAAGAAGTATGGGAATTAACTTCGTCTCTTACCATCTCACTCCCAGGTTTTATGGCTTTGTGATTACTTTTCCTATTTTAACTGTGTTCTCGATGGTGATTGCTATAGGCTCAGCTTATTTTTTCAGCGTCAATGTGTTAGGACTTTCACGGGGCACTTTTGTTACTCAAATGCAATCTGCTGTGGAGGCGGTGGATATTTACGCAGGATTAGTCAAGACCTTTTTTTTTGGTGTAATAGCGGGCCTTGTTTCAATTAAAAAGGGTTTTTCTTGCGAGATCAGCTCCTATGGCGTTAATAAAGCCACTACAGAAGCTGTGGTCTATGCCTCAATTGCTGTTCTAATTGCTGATTTTGTGTTAACCTCGCTTCTAGTAAACTACGTCTTTTCATAAAATGATCTCAGCGCAAGGGCTACTGAAATCTTTTAATCAAAAGGTAGTTTTGAATAACATAAATTTAGATATCCATGAGGGTAAAAGTTTGGCGATTCTTGGCCCTTCTGGCGCGGGAAAGAGTGTATTAGTTAAATGTATTTTGGGTTTGTTAGATTTTGATGCAGGGGAGATTATTTGGCGAGGGAAGCGTTTGCAAAGGAACAACAAAATTGAGGATAGAGATGGCTTTTCTTATGTCTTCCAGTTCGCAGGTCTTCTGGATTCTTTAACTCTGTTAGAAAACATCATTTTCCCAAGTGT
>Ga0209691_1000501_pt1 | contig 27455 bp, 14 predicted proteins | sample YNPMSBMetaG_FD_187120 | JGI IMG/M metagenome (GOLD analysis project Ga0209691, IMG submission 187120) | Anoxygenic and chlorotrophic microbial mat microbial communities from Yellowstone National Park, USA - YNP MS-B MetaG (SPAdes) (version 2) ... | reverse complement strand
GTCAATCAGGAGGTACTTGGCGTGGAAATAAGATGCAGACCGCAAAAGAAAGCGATACTTGAATTTCTCTTCCAAAAGGCGGATGTAGGCTTCTCTGGCTTGTCGATCCCAGTCGGGCTCCTCCTCACTGGTATCCTTGATACGTGTCTCCACAGAGCTGAGGACATATACTCGTACGCCCCGTTCCTGAGCCTTTACTAAGGCTTCTATAAGCTCTGAGTCCTCCATCAAGAAAGACTGCATGCAAATCAGCTCCCGGGCCGCCTCAATGGCCTCTATCATCCTATGCAGGAGTTTACCTTCTCTGCCTGTCTCCCATATAGAGAGTGGCATCCCTTCCGACGACTGCCAGCCCCGACCATGGGGCAGAATAGGGTAGAATAATACCCTGTCGTTTTCCCGATTAATCGGCTTGCTAAGCTGCTTCATATCAGTAACTTAAGTAGTTTGCCGCTTCTAACTTCGCAATGGAATAAAAAGAATTCTGCCTCTTTGAAAGCCTATCTATCATTTCCTTCCGGGTCACTCCTCCCAACTGAGGGTAAAACTCAAATATGATCCCCAGCTTTTTATGAAGGTAGGCTTGGAACTCCTCGTCACTCCAAAAATACTCATCCACATTCCTCAAAAGCCACTCCTCTACCCACATTCTCGCCTGCTCCTCATCAGAGGGAATAAACCTGACCCCTTCAAGCTGCACAGGCGCAAACTCTACTCCCTCATAAATAGTTTTTTCAATGTCCACATCCCTAATCCAACGTAGATCCTCAGGGGAAAAAGGTGTGCGCACTACCTTCTTATGCTTGTCGTACGAGTCGCCAAACTTTCCTGCTAATAGCGCATCTCTCACTTCCTCTTCCCTAAGCTGGGTGGAGAATTTGCCTAATATATCATCCGATTTTTCTACATTTTCTTTATTTTTTTTCGGTTTTATCTTTATTAAGGCTTCATTCTCATCAACTTTAATCTCTAAGATAGTGTCTACTTGGCCATATGATAAGCATTTTTCCTCAAAGCCTATTATGCGAATTTCCTCCTCGTGTCCCTCTTGATTTAGTACTTTTATCGGCTTATTGAGGTCTTGCTTCAAAACATCTGACGTATTTCGCTGTTCTCCCTTATCACTTCTATGACGAGTTATCTGGATGATGCTTTGCCCTATTAGGCGTGTTATTAGGGGAGATTTAGACTTATAGACCATATAGGCTCCCTTTTCGGGCTGCCAGAAAGTTTCAGTCTGGGCGGACTCTCGGCCTTTGTCGGTTATCCGAAAGACAGGCTCTTGCCCATCCTGACCATGCTGCCCGTTCAGATTTCGCTCTCTCTTTACCCCTGCTTCCTCAAAGTAGCCCAGGTCTGTCAGTCTGTAGAGAAGGTTCTCACAGGCTTTTAGGGGCAGGCTCACGAGCAAATCGCTTCGCACCATGCTTGGGGTGATCTCCCCCCCTGCCTCACAAGCCCGCATCAGAATCGAGATATACGGCCGATCTTCCACCTTTTTCTCAATCTCCAGGAGCATCAGATACAGCTCCAGTTGTTCTTCTTTTTTTAGGTCTATCATAGGATTCATGTTTAGTAATTCAGGATAGGTCGTTTTTTAGCCAGCTCCTTTAGAGCTTCTAACTTAGCATTTTTCTCAAACCAAGCCCGATACCCAAAAAGGAGGAGCTTGTGCCGAGCCCGAGTCAGAGCCACATTGAGCCGATTAGGGCTATTATAGTGCGCATTTCGGGTAAACTTCGTAAAGCCTAAAAATACCACATCTGCCTCCTGCCCTTGAAACTTATCTACCGTGTAGAGAAAGATGTCTACATTGTCCTTCTGGAACTTGGCATATCTTTTTGGCTGGCCCGTGACCCTCCTTACCATCTTTCGTAATTCGTTTACTTGATGCAAGTAAAAACTTAATATAGCTAACTCGTATCTTCCTCCATCAGGTTTAGGATTATCTTTGGCCCATTCTAAAAACTTTTTCAGGTGCGCTTCCATATCAGCCACTTCGGTGGGATTAATGATCTTACCCCCTTTTTGATTGCCTGTGGCGTCTGTATTAGGGATCCACCGAACTCGGTTTCCATGCCAGGGGTCCGCCCAACGCCTACGCTCCACAGATGTACCTGAACGGAGATTCTTCCCTCCATAAAAGTACTTCCCAGGAAGCTCAGCAATCTCCGGATGCATCCGATGCTGATAGGTCAGGGAGACAAACCGACTTTCTTTATGCTTCTCACTTAAGCCATGGGTTATTAATCGCTCATGTCTCTGACCCTTCTCCGGCCCCATACCTCTCTGTAAAATCTCTAAAATGGACGGAAACACCAGGCGCTTGATATCATTTACCTCCTCCCATAACTTCCCAGGCAGTAAACGTATCAAATCCAGATAAGACTCCTTGAATATGTCTGCCACATCCCGAAATCCGAAGTATTGTATGAGGTTGTTCACCACTTTTTCTGCCCAGGACTCCCCCTCCGGCGCAAACTGATAAAACTCATCCTCCTCGTAATCCCGCTTATGTAAATCCCGCTTATGTAAATAACGCTGCCTATAAGTAAAATCAGAATAGTTTCCAAAACAGCTATCCTCAGGATTAATCACTTCCGATTTTACGAAAATATGCCGCTCTATGAAGGCTCTTACTTCCTTAGACTCCTCGCATATGAGTAAGTCAGCGGCGTTTAGCTCCATTATTTCTTCACTTGTCCATGTGCTCAGGTTTTTCTTATCTAATGTCAAGATATGAGGGTGGCGATTCAGGAATTCTCTTAGGCCCTTATCATGCTCCTTCTCATCGCGGCTTTTGATTTCTTTCAGCTCCCGCTGGAGGGTCTCAAGCTCTTGGGATACATCGCGGCGGGTAAAGTAGATAACCGGCTCGCGTCTAACAGCGCTCAGCCTCTTCTTGAGCTCATATCGCTCTAAAATAGCCTTTTGCTCATTCTCGTCTACAAAGCCTTGTATGTACTCCCCTACATAGTCCTGCTCAATGTATGGCGGTAGCTGCTTAATATCCCCTACTAAAATCCATTTTTTGGCATACAAAGCAGGTACAATAAAGTCCAGGAATGTCACCTTGGAAGCCTCATCCACTATCATCACATCAAAAGGTATGCTATTGCGATTCCCTTTTATAGCCGGATGTTGTAAAATCCCTATCATAGTACCCGCCACAAGGTTTGCCGACTCCAATACAAGCGTCTCTATCCACTGTTCTCCTTGCTTTGAACTAAGGTTTTCTGAAAGATACTTTTGACTTTCCAGAGTACAGTTTTGTCGGAGGAAACTCAGTATTTCCTCGGTATATGTCTTCTTAAGCCTGCTTAAGAGGTAAGGTCTTACACTCTCTTTTACGGAATCTTCACTACCGCTGATGCGAACGGGTACAATCAGATCGCCCACGATGTCTTTATACTTTCCCGCTACTCGTTCAATCACATTATCAATAGCGGCATGCGTAGCTGAGCAGAGGAGTACGCGCATGCCTTTTTTGGCTAACTGGGCTACCAGCTCAATAATAACCGTAGTTTTTCCTGAGCCGGGCGGCCCCTCCATTAGCGCAAAGTCCTCCGTCGCCAAAGCTTTCATCACAAACTCCCGCTGCTCCTCCACCCCCTCTATGTCGTCCCTGGTAAGCACTCTCCAATCCAGCGGCGCATACTCAGGATCCTGCTCCCAGTATTCCTCGTCTGATAACCCAAATAAGTATAAGAGGGGCTCATGCTCAGAGAGTGGCTCGTGCAAAAGCCGATTTATAGCCTTCTTTTGCTGGTCTAACTGATAAGTATTCGGCCTAAGGTAAATTTTCTTTTCCGCTATTTTCCTCTTAATCTCAATATATTTTTCTTCCTCGTTCTTACGATGAATCCTGACTCCCGTACCGAAACTGAATTCTTTGTCTTCATAGATTTCGGTGGTGTGATCGTCAAATAGCTTTTCCAGAACCTTTTCCTCTTGTTTATCTTCTGGGGCTTTTAGGTGAAGGCGATAAACTCGCTTTTCCGTTTGGCTCTGCATGCCATTTTCATCGGATATTATGGGTATTTCCTCTATATTCGTTACCTCTATCTCATAGGCCTGCTTTTTGAGGTATTCCACGGCTTTTTCAATAAAATCCCTGTACTTTATAAGATAATAACGATAAAAATGGCAAAGCGGTTTAGGTAAATCGAGATTTATCTCATGAACATTCATGCGATTCTCATTCTGGTTTTCTTTCTGAATTCTTTGATTTTGGGTTGTTCTGTGTTGTAATTCGGTTTCAGGAGCCCATGGAAGTGCAGTCTGTTTTCGGCTCTCTGAATGCCAATGGCCATTGCTGGCCGTTTGCGCGGGGCGCGCGGCCCTCCGCTTTGAGTTGTTGAAGCGCATACGTGTGGGGGTTAGGCTGGTTACCCGCCTCCATGAAGAACCCCCTGCGGCATCCTCTTCCCCTATGGCGGAAGAGTAGCCTTAGAGTAAGTCTGCACAAACCCTCAACCTCACCGTTTTCGTCTGACGTTGATTTTAGCGATACCTCCTATGTGCATGTAAATCATGCACTCCGAATTCGGACAATCTTGATCGAGTTACGATCTGAACCGAGTTACGATCTGACGCCTACGATATACCTAATCGTACTTTCGCGATTTTCGCTATACGTCTTCTTTACTTTCCGTTAGCGTATAGTAAGCCTCGACAGCTATATGCTCTCCTTTCGAATAATGATTCGCAAGCGACCATGAATCACTAGTCAAGTCTCGTTTCTCGTAGCGGATTTGACTTGAACGCACCACTTTCTCGTAAACAAATGTAGACGCTAACACCGTCAGTCAGTCTTTTTACCAAGTCTGACATACGCCGAGGAATATACTAACAAACCCCATGCCAACTCAACTGGGTGCTTGTAGCTTCGCAGTTTTAGGGGTAGGAAGGAGACTTTTTGTCAGGGAAGGGGGTCAGAAGGTTCTGCCAGTTTAGCTTGTGTATGCGATTTTATACAGCTCTCTTAGTCATCCTGCCTGGGAATGCAGTATGGGTGGGTTTGAGGTGTATGGAAGTTATACAGGGGTGTATCAAGAGAAATATAGGTCGGGATGTTGAGATTTATTCCTCAAGCCCAAAAAGCGCTTTACCTGTTCCATGCCAGAGTAGCATGACAAAGTTCACCCTGATTTCGTTCGTGCCGTATCAAAACCGTCCCAGGCGGAGAAGGGGGCTTGGGCGGGGCGCGTGGAGAGCGGTTTTCAGGGGAAGTGCCTATTGATAAGTTTATCTATGGCGGGTGGGAGGTCATGATCGGCGGGGCGTGCGCAGAGCTCATTTTCCAGAGATTTTCGCTGAATGAGGCACTGGCTCCAGAGCGGGATGGGGGTGATTTGCCAGACAAACCGTTCGCCCGGGTACCTTTTCAGGAGGGTTTGCCACTCCTGCCATAGGGTATAATAGCGTGCATAGGGCGTATGGGCCTGAGCGATGATGCGCAGGAGCTGAATAAAAAGTTCGGCGTCGGGGAGCCTGTCGCGGTATCGGAGGAGGAACTTATAGGTGCTTTTGAATTCGGAGGCGAGGGTATTTTTTTCTATGGTGATGAGGAAGGCGCCCAGATACGCTTCAAGGCGGGTGGGGAGGGTGAAGCGGGGAAGTTGCGCCCGCTTATAGTGGATGAAGGCGTCGTCCATGAGGCCGGCCCCTCGGGCGATAGCGGCCAGAGCTACTTGCAATTCGCCACTATGAGGACGCCCCACACAATGCCGGCGTAAAACCGCATAGTACTGGCGCATAAGATCCGGCGTCCCGTAGAGCCATATTGTCCGCAAAAGATGGTGAAGCAGGGTAGACTTATCCACCTCGGGAAGCGATTCGGCCTCCATTAGAGAGTCAATAAAGCCCAGAAGCGTATGAGGCGGGTCTCCCTGATAAAGTCCGACAAGCCATCGATTTAGCCGGGCGGCCAGACCGGTGGGTGTTTGAGGGCCGTATTCGGCTATGAGGGTTTCAAAACGTTCTGCGCTTGCCTCCCACTGGCCCATCAGCAGGTGCAGAAGCCCCTCGCAGTGCCTCCGCATAGGAAGCTCCTCCCGGGATGATACCTGTTTCTGCCAGAGGGACAGCGCCCGAAGCCGCTCCAGCGCTGCTGCCCCCGCCGGACTGTACTTCCCCCCGCGCTGCATGAGCCGTAAAAGACTTATCTGCACCCGCTGCCAGCTGAGATGGCGAGAAATGTGCTTCACAGCTCTCTGCATCTCTGCAAGGCCGCGCCGAATATGTCTCAGGACCTTCCCCTGCCGGACTAAGTACTGATACTGAAAGCGAGTAAGCCGTAAATGCGCAAAAGCCTCCCCCTCATATCCCCGCCGCAGTTCCGATAGGCGCCTCTCCACAGCGCTTATCAGACCCGCTCGCTCCATCTCCTCCAGCGCAAAAAGTTCTATCTCTAAAGGCAATCGAGCCTGCTTCCGAGCCCACCAGGCATAATAAAAAATCCAAAACTGCCGCTCAATGCGATGCAGCCGCACCCGTTCCTCCCCCCGCAGCCCGTGTACTTCTCCCGCTAAAACCCGCCGTAAAAACTGCTGACTGGACGGCGTAAGCTGAGAAATCAACAGTTCCATCACCGGCCGGGCCTCCGGACGAGCCTGTAAAAAGTCTAACAACCGCATCGTCAGCAATTTATCGGTTTATAGCTATCGCCAAATTCTGGACCGCCTTACCCGAGGCCTGTTTACTCGGGATGTGCCCGGGAATTTGTAACAGCTCCAGCAGACCAGATACGGCTGAGCCGCTTGTATCTGTCTCAGGAGCCTCCTCGCCCCATCGTAGAGCTGAAAAGACGCCCGTAACACGAGCTGCAATTTGGGTATTGCGTAAATAGAAACTGGCCGTAACTTTGTCCTGATATGAAACGGGTAGTCGTACTCTTGGCGCTTCTCGGCGCCGTGATGCAGGCCAATAACCTGCAGATCACGAACCTATCGGTAAACTGGGCCGCACAGACGGTAACCTTCAGCATCAGCTGGGAAAATGGCTGGCGTCTCACCACACCACCAGCTAACTGGGATGCCGCATGGGTTTTCGTCAAGTTTCGGCAGTGTAATGCGATTAGCGATCCCTGGACGCACGGGCAGATTAGTACGAATCTCTCGGACCACAACTTCGGGCAGGACCTCGAGCCGGTGCTCAGTAATGGGAGCGCCGTAGGCATTGATCCCGCTCCCAATAACCTGGGGGTCATGCTGCGACGTACAGCCACTGGCACCTTCGCTACCGTCGGCCCCTATACCGTCACCCTCAGAGTCACCAATCTCCCCACCAGCGGCTCGTACGACATTGCCGTTTTTGGGATTGAGATGGTGTTCATTCCGGAGGGCGCCTATACGCTGGGGACGTTACAGGGGTCGTATCCTTGGGGCGACCAGGCAGCCTATGCCTTTGACCAGAATGGAAATGATAATAATCCGCATGTGGCCTATAATATTACCTCCGAAAATGCCATCGATCTCAGGTGGGCAGGCTCTGGCCAAAACACCTTCATTACCGTGCCGGCGGCTTTTCCCAAAGGCTATAAGGCCTTCCATGTCATGAAGTATGAAATCTCTCAGGGGCAATACGCGGACTTCCTCAATACCCTGCCCGGTAATACCGCTAACCTCCGCTATCCGGGTTACTTTGGTAACTACCGCAACCGGCTCCAGAGTGGCGGCTCTTACCCGAATGCGTATCAAAGCGATAGGCCGGATCGGGCGCAGGGTTATCTCTCTTGGCATGATTTGTGTGCATACTTAGATTGGGCGGCGCTCCGGCCTATCACCGAAATGGAATATGAGAAAATCTGCCGGGGCCCGGGACCTTCGAACCCTTTGGGAGAATATGCCTGGGGAACTACCAATATCACACCAGGCACGACTATCGGGATCACGCCTGAGAATGGGACGGAGGTGTTTACCAATCCGAACGCTAACTGCACTTATAACAACGTTACCTATATAGGTGGGGATGGTGGGCAGGGTCCTGTGCGGGTGGGTATTCATGCCAAGGTGGGTTCGCCCAGTCGGGAGGCCAGCGGTGCTACGTATTATGGCGTACTGGATATGAGCGGCAATGTGTGGGAGATGGCCGTGATGGTGTCTAATCCAGCGGGTAATGTTGGGAGCCCGACTTATGATGGGAAGTGGGGGGATGGGGTACTGGACTGGGCCACCGGCCAGGCTAACGAAACGAGCTGGCCATTGGGTAACCCAGGTGGTTTTGGTTTGCGGGGCGGTTCCTGGGGTAATCCCTGGTATGATCTGAGAGTATCTTCGCGAATCTGCTCTAGGCCAGGGCATCCCTGCAGCTGGACGCGAAATCCGGATGGGCGTCATGAACACCATGGTGGACGGGGTGCGCGATAGGCACAGACCCTGATAGACTATGAGAAAGATGCGCCTAGCGAACATAGTGTGGTTGGGGATGGCTGGGCTGGGACTGCTCCTGGCCCAGCCTCCCGCCAACGATAACTGTGCCAATGCCAGTCTGATTACCTTTCCGAATAACAACTACGGCTTAGGCGTCTTTTATTCTGATACGGTGGATATTACAGGAGCCACGCTTCAGCCTGGCGAATATATCCCCCCAGGGGTGCCGAATGGCAAGACGGTGTGGTATCGGTTCTTTATCCCCACGACGCGGACGGTAAGGATTATTCTTCGGCAGGTGGGGACGAATATTGACCCTACCAAGGCCGGGTGGACGCTGTATCGTACGAATAGCTGCCTGCCCGGCGCGGCGCAGCGGGTAGACCCGCCCATAGTACTAATGGAGGGTTATACCCATGCGTGTTTGAGGCGGGGATGGTATTTAGTGCAGGTAGGGGCGGATTTCGCTGTGAGCGGGCAGATTTTCTTGGAGCTTCAGGTAGATGCCCCGCGGATAGACGCTGGTGCCGAGGCCAATTATGATCACGCCGCCACGGCCCAAAACCTCGGTGTGCTCAATACCTTGTGGTGGTCCTCTCTGGTCAAAGATGTGTCTTTTGAAGTAGCCTGTCAGTCTGTAGATCCCGGGGAGGCTATATGCGACAATGACTCCTCGTGGAGTAAGTCCACCTGGCATGTTTTTAGGACCGATGGCCATATAGATTGGTTGGGAATCCGAATCGGAGAGGACCCTTGGAATAGCACTGAGACAACTCCTCGCGAATGGCGTGTATTTCTCTATCAAGGTGATGCTAGGACAGACCCAAACTCTCTTACCCTCATTGAAGGGTGCATACCTTTTCAGCAGGTGGGCTCGTGGGCCTTCCCACAGCATGACTTTTTGTGTCAGCTTCAACCCAACACTTACTATACTATTCGCATTCTATACCGCACGAACTATTCAGGAAATGTGCGTTTACAGCTTTTTGAGCGAGGGGAAGGGCCTTCTATTGGTACAAATCCGTCCACACTTCCCGCCTCTCATCAGTTTGGTGTTTTGAGTATGGGGCCTACCTATACGGCCTATGATAAGTGGTCTTGTAACGCTCGGATTAGCCTAAATCGTTGCGGTAATCTGACTCCAACAGATACGATAAATGGTCGAGACTTGGCCCTGTACTACACCTTCACGATAACCGGCCAGGTCCATGTATATCTCTCATCGGGTGGGTGTGGAGCAACACTCCGCTTATTCAAGAACGACAATCCAACCTCATGCGACAATAACTACACCTACATCGGAGAGGTAGGTGGTAGTGGATGGTTCTACTGTTTACCTGCTGGTACATACATCGTTCAAGCTCTGCAATCTATCGATCGTCCTAGTCTCTGGGGAGGAGGCTGCGCATTTGGAAAGTCTGTGAGTTTATCTGTATCCCTTGGTTCAACGCCTCTTCAGCACTTTGGCCTTCATACCCGCCCCAATGAGGCCGACTCTATCAATAACGGAAACCCGCTTACGCCCGGAGTTACTTATTACGCGACGGAGGATACGATTGATTGTCGGACGACGGTTTTGCCGGCGGGGGATGTGTGCGGCAGCGGGAATAATAGAGCCATTTATCGCATAATCAAGGTCGACCAACCAGGTATTTTAGAGATAGGTGGGGGGAATTGGTGGCGCTTTTCGTATCGGCTGTATCGGGGGGATGCGCGGATAGAGCCGATTGTAGGGGGGCGGATTCAGAATCTCATAGACCAAGCAGGCTGTCAGAGCACTTACTATCCCTTCAAGGTGTGTGTAACCCCGGGCACCTACACGCTGGTGAGTTTTGCGGATGGAGGCGATATTGGAGAGCGCGATAGGCCCTGGGTACGTTTCCACGTCTTTCCGGCGGGAGACTGGCGCTTTTATGATCCGACGGCGCCCGTCTCAACCAGCTCACCCTGGGGACCGGGACCCCAGGAGGTAGGCACCCTCTCCAGCTCTGTAACCTCCCTTACCGCGCAGTGGACCCGCTTTACTTGCGAAAATAATCCGCTTACCATCCTGGGTTATGCGCCTTGTGGAGGCGCTACTAAGCAGGCCTATTGGGAAGTGTATATTGCGGAGCCGAGTTTGGTGACATTCAGCCCGAACGAAAGCTCCATAGCAGAAGGGGGGGGAGTCGGGTGGCGGACTTTTCGCGGGCGCATTAGCGACGGCTCCATAAATGCATTAGAGGTGAACTGTCACGGCGGCTACACCCGCTGCATGAGCCCGGGCTGGTACACCTTTGTCGCTTATGCGGTAGGCGGCACCTACACCAATCCTTCCTATACAGGCGGACGAGGGGGGGCAATCGGTAATCAGGTCTGGTTTACCATCTCCCGGGACCCGCGCAATCAGAAGTATGGTACCTTTGCGACGGCGCACAGGCCGCCTGGGACTTTAGATTGGGGACCCAACTCCAACACCGCTTATGCCCCCAAAAACGACCGCACCTATACGCTGGATTGGGAATTTTGGAGCTGTGCAAATAATCTGCCTTTCCCGGACGGGATTACACCGTGCAATCCCTCCCATAATCGCGTGAGTTACCGGGTATTCTCTATCACTAAGCCCTCGTATGTGACCATCAGTTTCTCTGGCTCCTCGGGGGCGTCGCGTTTGTACCAGGGAGATATTACGGCCCTTTCACCGCCCTATACTATTATACACGATTGCAGCCATCACATGCGTATTTGTTGGCTCCCGCCCGGGACGTACACGCTGGTGACTTTTGCAGGGGATGGGCATATCGGATCGACCGTAACGCCTATTATTTATGTAGACTCTGTGGATTACTCAGCGCGGAACTATGCGCGGAATGCATACGATTTTGGGAATATTCCGCCTGATAATGTAGAGCATCGTACAAAGCTGGGGGATCCATTGGGTCCTTTCGGGCGGCCTGGGAGTACAGACTGGTTTTTCTGTACGACAGATGCCTTCATTACGGACCCTAAGGCTAACTGCCCTCTTGGAGCAGATGAGAACCCACCGGCCGTTGCCTCCGACAATCCGCCTACGCTTCTGCCGGATCGGAGACGAAATCTATGGTACACTTTCACCGTGTCTGACCCGGGTCAAGTCTTTGTCTCGGTATACCCCCAGACACCGGGTGCCTCGCAGCCAGCTTTTGCCGTGTATGAGAGTGATGATTTCGGTTTCAACCCGCCTACGACCGTAGATTCCACGCTCGCTCAAGGACTTCGGTTAGTAGTAAGCTCTCAAACCTGGTGGTGCTGCGGTCAATATCAAACGATCAGTTTCTATCGGGACCCATGCAACAATGTGCCTAAGCGCTATTATGTAGTGGTGGAGCGCAATACCTGTGGGAAAGAGCCCAACATTCAGGTAGAAGTGGGTATTCGGCTTCAGCCCGTGCCTCCTTACTTTGTACTTTATGATCACTACTCCGAGGCCAATGAGATTTCTGGCAATCCCACGACGACGTGTGCACCGCCCTATCCAAACATAGCGCTCCCTGCCGGTACCTATACTGGGTGTGAGGGCGACCTCACCTGCGCCACGAAAGATCCTACCGATCAAAATACCTGTGGAGTCCGGACTATATGGTATAAATTCACTAGTGATGTGACAGGGCGGATGTATATCAACTATGATCGGCCGGGAACGGGTAGTTACTACTACAACGCCGATGATATTCAGGTGTATTATCAGGCTATTCCCGGAGACTCTACGAGCAGTGGCTTGATAAGGGTGCCATTGACAGGGGGGTGGTGGACCCATCCCACCTTAGGTTATAGATACTGGGGTAGAGCCTGTGTACGGAAAGGCGCTACTTACTATATTATGTTTACGGGCTGTAATCACTTGGGTAAGGTGGTGCCCCGGGTGTGGTTGGAACAGCACTTAGGAGATCACTGTGCGGACTCTCTGACTCTGAGCGTTACGGGGGCGGGTACCTTTACCGTCTCTGATATCATTGTAGATTGTCTAACGATAGGTGAATCTCCCGGAGAGTCAGATACTACGATGGGCTGTATGGGCTCACCAGTGGGAAAGAAGTCTATGTGGTTACTGGTGCAGAATCTCACACCCGACACGATGGACTTTGATATTCAGATAATAGAGAACACTACGGCCTTAGGAAGCCAGGTTCTGTATCGGGTGATGACTGGGGATTGTAATGCGATGAACCAAGACGAATGTGTAGCCGAGGGGATTTATATCACCCTACACTTGAAGTGTCGCCCGCCACTTAAGAGCTTTTGGGTGCATGTCGTATTACCCGAATGGGCTACGGGTACGCTGGATGTGCGGGTAACAGCCAATCCTATCGGCCAGCCTTGTGTACCGCCTAATTCGGATTGTCCCATAGCTCGCTTTGACGCAGTGGCTGGTTGTTACACGGATATGGTACAGTTTATCAACTACTCATCCGTGGGGCCGGGGATTAGTTACTTCTGGGACTTTGGGGATGGTTTTACGAGTACGCTTTCGTCTCCGCAGCACTGGTATGCGGCGCCGGATACGTACCTCGTGCGGCTGATTGTGGATAATGGCGTGTGTAAGGATACCGCCCTTAAACAAGTAATAGTGTACCCCAAGCCGGGGGTGAGCTTTACGTACTCACCCTCAGCACCCGTCTGGATAGGGGTACCCATAACTTTCACCCCCACGTACACAGACACGCTTCCTGGAATGGGCGCCTATATTGAATGGGACTTTTGTGCGAGTGGGGGTTGTGCCGGGACCTCGCCAGTGGATTATTATGGCCCTGTGCCGGGACCGGTGATTTACTCCACCCCGGGGACGCGTCGGATTTGTGTGCATGTAACCAACGGACTGGTATGCGATTCCGTTTATTGCGTGGATATTCCGATTATTCATCCTCCCTTACCTGGTGGGCCGTACGATGGGGCGGCTCGGGCAGTTTTGAGTGCTACGTGTCCGACGCTGTCATACGTGGGCGGGCCGTATGATGGGGCGGCGGTGGCTCGGGAGGTTCAGAGCTGTGTGAGCTATGCGGGGGGGCCATATGATGGGGCGGTGCGGGCGGTTCTGACGGCTACTTGTCCGACTTTGTCGTATGCGGGTGGTCCGTATGATGGGGCGGCGGTAGTTCGGCAGATTCAGCAGTGTGTGAGTTATGCGGGTGGGCCGTATGATGGGGCTGTGCGGGCGGTTCTGACGGCTACTTGTCCGACATTGTCGTATGCGGGTGGTCCGTATGATGGAGCCAGCCGTGCGGTACAGACCCAGGTTTGCTGGACGATAGAGTACTATCACGGAGGGCCGTATGATGGGGCTTCTCGGGCAGCGATTATTGTTTGTCCGCCGCCAGACCATCCTTATGCTGGGGGTCCGTATGATGGGGCGGTGCGGGCGGTTTTGACGGCTACTTGTCCGACGTTGTCGTATGCGGGTGGTCCGTATGATGGGGCGGCGGTGGTGCGGCAGGTGCAGCAGTGTGTGAGTTATGCTGGGGGTCCGTATGATGGGGCGGTGCGGGCGGTTTTGACGGCTACTTGTCCGACGTTGTCGTATGCGGGTGGTCCGTATGATGGGGCGGCGGTGGTGCGGCAGATTCAGCAGTGTGTAAGTTATGCGGGGGGGCCGTATGATGGGGCAGTGCGGGCGGTTCTGACGGCTACCTGTCCGACTTTGTCGTATGCAGGTGGGCCGTATGATGGGGCGAGTCGGAGTGTGGCGCTCGCAGGATGTATTTGGCCTGTGGCCGGCGGGCCGTATGATGGGGCGGCTCGGGCCTACTTGGCTTCTTTCTATGGCCGGGATACTTTTGCATGTAAGGGGAGTCCGGTCACGGTACAGGCCAGTGCCCCTGCTGACTGGTATCTGACCCCCAGTGGCGGGACGCCTGTGGCTACAGGGGTGTCTTCTTTGACGATTCCCGCTCTTACGAGCAGTCAGCTGTATTATCTGCAAAACGCCTGTGCGCCTTCCCGGGTGCCTGTGCTGGCAGCAGCTATCCAGCCTTTGCAGGCGTCGTTTTCGGTGTCAGCGGGGCCTTACTGTCCTAATCAGCCTATTTATCTTTCCAATCAGACGCAGGTGGCCGGGCCTTCGCAGCCGACGATTGGGAGCTTGATCGTGGGCACAGGAACGGTCGGGACGCCGGGGCGGATAGCCTTCTCCTCGTGGTCGCAACTGAACTTCTCTCAGCTGTATGATGGTACCTGCCAGAATGGTACGGCTTGGACAGCGAATAATGCAGGACCAGGAACGGTATGGGCTTCCTGGACGTATGTGACGCCCATGAGTGTGAACCGGATTGTTCTGTGCCAGTGCCAGTCCTGTGCGAATGCGGCACAACGTTCGCCCATGCTGGGCCGATTGTATTATGATAATGGCAGTGGCTGGCAGCTGGTGAGGCTCATTCACTTCCCGTATCCCTTTACTGGGTGGTTTGATACGGGGGTCTTTGTGGAGACGCAGGGGATATTTGCGACCCGGTGGAAGTTAGAGTTTGATGTGAATGCGGCGCAGGCGCCTGTCCTTGGGGAGTTTCAGGTGTATGCCAGCTATCCGGTGATCGGGGGTAATATCCAGTGGAGCTTTGATGGGGGTAGTAGCTGGGTGAGTGGGGGGACGGCGACTTTTACCCCGCCGGCGGCTGGCACGTATACGATTCAGATGGTAGCGAATGCGCCGGGTGCTTGTCCGGATACTGAAAGCGTAACGCTCACGGTAGATCCTTGTGGGCCGTTGCCGGTGGTGCAGAGCCTATTAGCCGGGCGACCGCTGGAAGGCGGGCTGGTGGAGCTGCAGTGGCAGGCGAATATGCCGGCGGCTTGGGCGAGACTGGAACGCCTGAAAGACACTGCGTGGGTGCCCTTGTATCGGCATGAGGTGGCTGGTAGTCAGACCTTCACATGGGTGGATAGTTTTCCCTCCTTCACGCAGGCGAATGTCTATCGTGTCGTGAGCGAGCATGGGCTGGGAACGCTGGTTTACAGCAATCTCGTGTCGGTGGAGTTGACCCTCTCGGCCTTAGGCGTAGAGGAGTTTGTCCGGGCATTCCCGAATCCGGTGACGGAGGAGGTGACGCTTCAGCTTGGGCTGCGAGAAGGGGCTGTGGTACAGGGCTGGGTGTATGATGCGCGCGGGGCGCTGGTGGGGCGTTTGCCAGAGGAGCGGTTTAGCGCTGGGCTACATGAGCGCCGGTTGAATGCAACGAGCTGGGCAACGGGGGTCTACTTCTTAGAAGTGGAGTGGGGCGGTAAGGCTCACACCATACGCCTCTTGAAGGTAGTGCCGTAGTGGGTCTGTGCATCCCGCGGTCGACATGGAGCCATAGAATAAGCGTAGCGGCCAGCCCGAAAGGGCTGGCCGCCGCCTATGTGAGGAGTATTATCAAGCTTAGGAGGCTGTCTCGGCCGGGGGCAGGTCTAACTCCATCACCTTTGTCCAGGCAGCTACGAAGTCTTGGACGAACTTTTCTGCGTTATCCTCTTGGGCGTAGAACTCGGCTAAGGCCCGCAGCTCGGAGTGCGCACCGAAGATGAGGTCAACGCGAGTGGCTTTCCAGCGGAGCTGCCCGGAGCGACGCTCCCGCCCTTCAAAAAGATACTCTTCTGCGTCTGCGGGTGCCCATTCGGTACTCATGTCTAAGAGATTCACGAAGAAGTCCTGCGTGAGTACACCCGGCCGGTCGGTAAAGACGCCATAGGGAGTCTGGCCGTAGTTAGCCGCTAAGACGCGCAAGCCACCGATAAGCACCGTCAGCTCGCTGGGGGTAAGGGTGAGGAGGTTGGCCTTATCTATCATGATCTGTTCGGGGCGGCGTTTACTCTTGGGGCGGGCGTAGTTGCGGAAGGCGTCGGCTTCTGGCTCGAGGACGGCGAAGGACTCTACGTCGGTCTGTTCGAGGGTAGCGTCGGTTCGGCCGGGGCGGAAGGGCACCTGCACTGGGAAGCCAGCGTCTTTTGCGGCGGCTTCTATGGCGGCGACCCCGCCCAGGACGATGAGGTCAGCGAGGGAGACCTTTTTACCGTCTGGGGCCGTAGCGTTGAATTCTTGCTGGATTTTTTCGAGCGTGGTGAGGATGCGGGCAAGGTTAGCGGGCTCATTGACCTCCCAGTCTTTTTGTGGGGCGAGGCGAATGCGTGCGCCATTGGCGCCGCCACGCTTATCGGAGTTTCGGAAGGTAGAGGCGGCGCTCCATGCGGTATAAACCAAGTCCCGACGACTCAGGCCTGATGCTAAGAGGCGAGACTTGAGATGGGCGATCTCCTGCGCACCGATGAGGGGATGGGTGACGGGCGGAATGGGGTCCTGCCAGATGAAGTCTTCCTTGGGGACTTCGGGGCCTAAGTAGCGCCACTTGGGGCCCATATCGCGGTGCGTGAGCTTGAACCAGGCCTTAGCAAAGGCATCGGCAAAGAGGTCGGGGTTCTCGTAGAAGCGCCGGGCGATTTTTTCGTAGGTGGGGTCGTAGCGCAGGGCGAGGTCGGCGGTGGTCATGATGGGCGGATGGTATTTGCCCGGTTCGGAGGGGTCCGGGACCATATGCTCGGGCTTGGGGTTTTTAGGTACCCATTGATAGGCGCCGGCTGGGCTTTTCGTGAGCTCCCAATCATAGCTCAGGAGGATTTCCAGGTAGGTGTTATCCCATTTGGTGGGGGTGGGAGTCCAGGCGCCTTCGATGCCGCTGGTGTTGATGTCGTTGCTCACGCCGGTGCCGTAGGAGCTTTTCCAGCCAAGCCCCATCTGGTGGATGGGGGCCGCTTCGGGGTCGGGACCGATATATTGAGCGGGAGCGCGACCGTGGGCTTTGCCGAAGGTATGACCGCCTGCCGTCAGGGCTACGGTCTCCTCGTCATTCATAGCCATTCGACTGAAAGTAATCCGAATGTGTTCGGCGGCGGCTCGTGGGTCGGGATGACCGCCAGGCCCCTCTGGATTGACGTAAATAAGGCCCATCTGGGTGGCTGCTAAGGGTTTTTCGAGCTCGCCATTAAATCGGGCATCCCCCAGCCAGGTCTCTTCAGAGCCCCAGTAAATAGCCTCATCGGGTTCCCATATATCTACCCGTCCGCCTCCAAAGCCCAGTGGTTTGAAGCCCATCGTTTCGAGGGCGACGTTGCCAGCGAGAATGAAAAGGTCAGCCCAGGAGATGCGATTGCCGTATTTCTTTTTGATGGGCCAGAGGAGGCGACGAGCTTTATCGAGGTTGGCATTGTCGGGCCAGCTATTGAGCGGGGCGAAGCGCTGCGCGCCGGTGGAAGCGCCGCCACGCCCGTCGAAGATGCGGTAGGTGCCGGCGCTATGCCAAGCCATTCGAATCATAAGCCCCCCATAATGCCCCCAGTCCGCTGGCCACCAGTCCTGCGAAGTGGTCATGAGCTCGGCCAGGTCTCGCTTGAGTGCGAAGTAGTCCAGCTCTGAGAAGGCCTTCCGATAATCAAAATCCCGCTGATACGGGCTGCTTCGTTCTGAGTGCTGCCTCAGAATACCCAGGTCCAGCCGTTCAGGCCACCAGTGGCGGTTCGTCGTGCCGCCGTGTACAGGGTTTTGGCTGATGCGAGTCATGCAGCAAAGGTACGTATTTTACCCAAACGAACGATAGGTTGAATGAGAGGGGACTTTTGCGGGTGCAGCGGTGGTAGGCTCCGGCGGCGTGCCTGGAAGGGAGGGAAATGTCTTGCGTTTGCGAAAAAGGCGTATCTTAGGGGTATGTTCTGGTCGGAGGATGAGATAGACCGAGAGGGGCTTTTACAACGGTTTGAGGCGGAGTACGAGACAGGGGCGCTGGGGTATTACAGTTGGGCGGCCCTGGAGGCTCTCCTGACCGAATATCTGGAGGCAGGCGATCGTATGATGGCTGAGCGTGTGGTTGCTCATGCCCAATATCTATACAGCGACGAGCCGAGACTACATCTTTTGTATAGTTACCTGGCCTTATCCAAAGACAAGCTCATAGAGGCATTAGCGCATATCCAGAAAGCTTTTCAGCTCACAGCGCCGGATCCGGCGGTGTATGAGCAATATGTGGATATCTTAGTGCAGCTTGGGCGGTATGAGGAGGCGTACTGGCTTTTGGAGGCGTATGCGGAATCTTTTCCGGAGAGGGCACGAGATATATGGCAGTATGGGATAGCCCTCTTTCGGAATGCTGGGGCATGGCTCCAGGTGAAGGAAGCTGCTTGGCAGGGTCTTCCGCACGCCCTACCCCATGAGACTGCTTTCTGGTGGCAGTTAGTTCGGGCTTATGAGCGGCTGAATCAGATAGGGCAGGGTGTGCAGGATTTATGGGAGGCCGTGTGGGTAGAGCCAGTTGATTACAGGCTTTGGTTAGGCTTGGCCCACTTATACGAGCGAAAGCTATTCTACCAACAGGCGCTTTCAGCCCTGGAAGAGGCGGAAAAGCTTCTTTCAAGCGAAGGGGAGGGGATAGAGAACTGGTGGGCGCTTTACTATCACATTCGGGCGCGGGTGTATGAGGCGATGGGGCGGTGGGAGGAGGCATTTCAGGCGCACTTGTGGGTTCGGCATTACCGGCCGCAGGTGGTGTCGGCGCTGCTGGGGATCATTCGGTATTATCATCGGCAGGAGCGGTGGTCGGAAGCGGAGCCGCACTTACGTCAGGCGGTTCGTCTGGCGGGGAACCGGCCAGTAGTACAAGCTTTGGCTGCCGAACACCTCTGGGCGCAGGGTGACTGGGACCTCGCCGCCCAGCTCTATGAGTCCCTCCTGAGCTATCAGGCTCATGCCGAAACAGCCGTAGAGAGACTGCTTATACATTTTTCCGATCGGGCAGATAGAAAGGCACTCCTGCGCGTACTTCACAAGGCAAGTCGGACCTTTCCCGACAGGCCGGACTTATGGTTGCGATGGAGTATGCAGGCCTTTAGCCGGGAACAGGTACTTTTTGCGTGGTATATCGCTGATCACGCCATACACGCGACCGAGAAGCGCCAACTGACGGGGGCGTTGTACTTCTGGCATGCGGGGCTGGCGTGGCGCTTAGGGCATCGGCGGCGAGCCCTGCACAGTTTGGAACAGGGGCTTTTGCGGGGGGCGTCGCAAGTGGCTTACCTTCAGAAAGCTTTCCCGGAAGGGGAGCTGCCCTTGCCGTTTCAGCACCTTCTGCGTCGCTATCAGCAGCTGACTTGAAGTTATTTTGTGGGGATGTATCCGCTCAACTATCCCCTTGCCCCCCTCCCAGAACGTACTATCCAGCCCCGCACAGTCGGCATTACGATGGTCATGGACAAAGGCCTCGGCCGCCGCGCTGCCGAAGACCTCGTAGATAATGCCGCGCCCTACTTTGACTACATCAAGCTCGGTTGGAGTACCGCCCTCTTCGTGCGAAGCCTATCCGACAAACTTGCCCTCTACAAAAATGCCGGCATTAAACCCTACTTCGGCGGAACCCTCTGGGAAGCCTTCTACGTTCGCCAAAAGGTGGATGACTTCTTGCGTTTTTTAGACGCGCATGGGGTGCAGGTGGTAGAGATTTCTGATGGGAGTATTGATCAGCCGCACGAGGAAAAGCTTCACTGGATTCGGTTTTTTGCGGAGCGGGGGTATGAGGTGCTTTCAGAGGTGGGGAGTAAGGACGCGACGAAAGTCTTGCCGCCTTTTCGGTGGATAGAGCTGATTCGGGCGGAGCTGGAGGCAGGCTCCCGGTATGTGATCGCCGAGGCGCGAGAGAGTGGGACAGTGGGCATGTATCGGTCTACAGGGGAGGTGCGGGAGGGACTGGTAGAAGAGGTGGTGCACCATATCCCCTGGGAGCGGCTGATTTTTGAGGCGCCGCAACGGGTACAGCAGGCGTGGTTCATCCGACGTCTCGGTACCAACGTCAACCTCGGTAATATCGCTCCCGAAGAAATCATTAGCGTAGAAACTATGCGGCTGGGACTGCGGGGGGATACTTTTCATACTTTTTTGGAGCAGAGCTGATGGTAGTTTTTTTAGTCGTTGGGGGAATTTTGCTGTACGGCTTGATAGCGGTGTACGTAGAACGGAAAGTGGCCGCGTTTATCCAGGATCGGGTGGGGCCGATTGAGACGGGGCCATGGGGTCTTCTTCAGACACTTGCCGATGTAGTGAAGCTCATGCGGAAGGCAGTGCCTGCACCAGCCGGCCGGGAGAGCACCCTTTACGAAGTAGCACCTTTGATTGCGTTATCGGCTGTGTGCGCGGCCATGGCCTGGTTTCCGCTGTGGCCGCTGCAGGCAGCCTCGCCTTTCGGGCTGTGGATAGCTGTGGGAATCATGGCGCTGGAAACCGTCGCCATCTTCCTGGGGGGCTGGAGTAGCCATAGCAAGTACGCGCTCATCGGGGCTTTTCGCCTATTGGGGCTGGTGCTCTCGTACGAGGTGCTTTTAGGGCTTTTGCTGCTGATCGTGGGCCTATCCTATGGTACATGGGACCTCGTAGCCATCCGGGATCTGCAAAAGAACACCTGGGGACTCCTCCTAAGTCCGGGAATGCTCATAGCGGGAATCCTGTGGCTTCTCCTGAGCTTTCTCGTCAGTCATCGGGCGCCCTTTGACCTGCCCGAAACGGAGTCCGAACTCGTAGCCGGCTACCTCACCGAATATGGCGGAATGGCCTTCGGATTCTTCATGCTGGCCGAGTATATAGTGATGTTTTTACAAGCGTACTGGATTACGCATGTATTTTTAGGGGCTCGTTGGGTAGGACTCTGGGTGCCGCTGCTGATTTTTTTCCAGATGGTAGTGCGGTGGGCGTGGCCGCGGTGGCGACCTGACCAGGCTATAAAGCTTCTGTGGAAATACGCCATTCCCGTGGCTTTTGGGGCTTTTGTGCTGGAAGCGCTGTGGCATATTGCGTAGGGGAGCTTTAGGCTGGGTAAGCAGGCTGAAGCCCGGGTGGCCAGGGCCTCCTGTCTCGTAGTCTGTAACCTTTTTGCATCTTTGTCCTCGTGCGATACCTATGGATGACCCTTCTGGCCGGACTTCTGGCCCAGACGAAGCGCATCTACGCCGATAGTGTCCAGTCGGTGTATGTATATCAACTTTCCAATGGCCTCACCGTCGTAGTAAGTCCCAATCCAGCTGAGCCGCGCGCTTTCGTGATGATCGCTACCCGGGCCGGCAGCAAACAAGACCCCCCGAATAACACCGGCCTCGCCCACTACTTGGAACACCTCCTCTTCAAAGGCACAGACCGCTACGGCACCCTAAACTACCAGCGGGAAAAGCCTTATCTGGATGCCATCGAAGCCCTCTACGAAACCTACAACAAAACTACCGACTCTCTGAAACGGCTTACTATCTACAAAGCCATAGACTCGGTGGCCCAGCTCGCAGCAGCTCTGGCTATCCCGAATGAATACGACCGCATGGTGAGCGCCCTCGGCGCACAGGGAACCAACGCCTTTACTGCTACGGACGTGACAGCCTACATCAACGACGTGCCAGCCCACCAGGTAGAAGCCCTTTTGCGACTGGAAGCAGAGCGCTTTCGGGCGCCTGTGCTGCGTCTCTTCCACACCGAGCTGGAAGCCGTGTACGAAGAGAAAAACATTGCCATTGACAACGAAAACCGCGAGATGGGGGAAAAGCTTATGGCGGCGCTCTTCCCCGACCATCCATACGGGACGCAGACGACCATAGGGACCATTGAGCACCTGAAAAACCCCTCTATCCGGGCTATCCGGCAGTATTACGAGACCTACTACGTGCCTAATAACATGGTGGTCATCGTAGCGGGGGATGTCAAGCCCGAGGAGGTGGTGCAATGGGTGGAAAAGTACTTTGGCGCCTATCAGCCTAAGCCCGTGCCGCCCTTTCCCTACCAGAAAGGGGCTCCCTCTCCCCTCAAAAAGCCCGTACGAATAGAAGTAGTGGGTCCTAGTGCCCCGTATGTTCAAATCGCTTTCCGGCTACCGCCTGCGGGGACGCGGGAGGCCCTCCTATCCCGTTTAGCCGACCAGATTCTCTCCAATAGCGTCACCGGCCTCCTGGATGAAATGCTCGTCCAGACTCGTAAGGTCAAAAGCGCCTATTCCTATGTTATGCTCTATCCCGACCATAGCGCAGCGGTTATCGGGGCCGAGCCCCGCGTAGGCGGCACGCTGGAAGAAACCGAAAAGCTTTTATTCTCCGTCGTAGAAGCCTTGCGAAAAGGACAATTTGACGAGTCGCTCATCACGGCCGCTATCAATGACTTAGACTTTTCTCAGCAAGAGAGCTGGCGCTCCAATCGGAGCCGGGCGCAGCGCCTCCTCAGCATCTTCGTAGTCCAAACACCCTGGCAGGAAGGTCTCTACGATATCGCCCAGATGCGCACCATCACTAAGGCCGAACTCGTCGCCTTCATCAAAAAGTACTACGACCCCAAACGCTGCGTCATCGCCTACAAACGCCAAGGCGAACGTCCTAACCTCCCCAAAGTACCTAAACCCCCCATTACCCCTCTCCCACTAAATCGCGAAAACTTATCCGAATATGCGCAGCAATTCTTGCAAGATATTCAAAAATTTCCCCTACCACAGCCTACTTTTGTGGATTATAGCCGGGCTTTTGAGCGGGAGATGGTGAAAAGTCGGGTCAACCTCTATGGCCTCCGTAATACCGACGATAGCCTTTTCACTCTGATCTGGTACGTGCCGCGGGGCAGCTGGCATGATAAGTGGCTCCCGCTCATGTTTTCTTACCTGGATCAGGTAGGCCCGCAGGGGCAAAGCCTGCAAACTTTCAAGCGCCGACTTTTCCTTTTGGGGGCTCGACTCTCTTTCACCGCCGGTGAGCAGGAAAGCTATGTCGTCTTGAAAGGCCTACATAGAAACTTTTTACCGGCTGTACGGCTCGTGGATTCTCTGCTTAACCTGCCCGCTGTCGATGAGACGGCCTGGGATTTTATTCGACAAAACACCCTTAAGAACCGGGAAAATGCCAAAAAGAATCCTGCTACGATTGGGCGGATGTTATCGCTTTATGGGCTGTACGGGCCACAGCATCCGCAAACGTATATTCCGTCCCGGGCGGAGCTGGAAGAGATGCGGGCCGCTACCTTAAGCGCTCGCCTTCAAGCTTTGTGGAGATACCCCTGGGAGCTTTATTACGACGGGCCAGCCAGTGCCGCCCAAGTAGCGAAAATGCTGGAAGAGGTGCTCAAAGTTCCGGCCGCGTGGGAAGCCCCCCAACCGCCTAAGCAGTTTGCGATGCAAGAAACACCGCCTAAAAAAGTCTACTTCGTGCATTTTCCGATGGTTCGGGCCGAGATGACCTGGCTTTTCCGCTCAGAAAAGTATCGGGACGACCTAAGGCCCCTGGCCAATCTTTTCACGGAATACTTTGGCGGTGGCATGTCTGGGGTGGTATTCCAGCAAATTCGAGAAGCTAAGGGGCTGGCCTATAGCTCAGGTGGTTTCTTCGCGGCCCCACGCCATCCGCAACTTCACTACTATGCGATGGGTTACGTCGGTACGCAGGCTGACAAACTGCTCGATGCTTACAAAGCCATGGAAACGCTCTGGGATAGCCTTCAGATAGAGCCGCCCCTCGTAGACCTGGCTAAAAAGTCCCTCTTAGCCCAGATAACTACCGAACGGCTCCGGCACGAGGCGGTGTTTTTTGACTTTTGGACAGCCCGACGCTTCGGTAAAACTACCGAACTGCGCGCCGACATCTACAAAACCCTGCCAGAGCTCCAAACTACGCACTTAGAACGCTTTTACCAGCAGTATGTGCAGGGCCATCCCCGACTTTTACTGCTGGTAGGAGACCGCTCTCGCCTGCCCCTGGAAAGCCTAAAAACCTACGGCCTGGAAGTCAAAGAACTTTCGCCGGAGGAAGTTTTCGGGTACTGAGCCGTTGTGTCAGACAAAGAGGGGCGGATGGCATAGCGGCGCACCAGAGTCTGCCAGCGACCACGCCAAAAAGTAAACTACCCTCCCTGACCTCGGTGGTTCCCCCATCCCAGGGCCAACGGGCCTGAAAAATTTTCTAAAACTTTGTCGTATGGACTTTGATGTACTGGTGGTAGGCGGTGGGGTAAGCGGCTTGTATGCTGCCCAGCTCCTGCGCAAGCAAGGGCTTTCCGTGCACCTCTTAGAAGCGCAAGGCCGACTGGGCGGGCGCCTCCATACCCTACACACCCCTGAAGGACACCCCATAGACTTAGGCGGCCAGTGGGTAGGTCCCCAGCACGAGAAGCTCCTCGCCCTCTGCCAAACCTATAACATCCCTCTGCATGCGACGTACTTTCAGGGACGGCACCGGCTCATCACGCCGCGGCGCACCTACACCTATACCGGCACTATCCCCAAACTCCCCTTCCTGTCGCTGGCGAGTCTGGGTTGGGGCCTCTACAAGCTCAAACAAGCTGCCCGCCGCCTCTCCCTCCAAGCTCCCTGGGAAAATATCCCCGACGGCTGGGACGACATCACCCTCGCCGCTTGGGCTCGAAAACACATTCCCAACGCCCTCGCCCGAAAAGTATTTGACATCGGCCTATCCACTGTATTCGGAGCGGAAACCGACGAGGTATCCTTCTGGCATACCCTTTTTTACATCCAAAGTGCTGGTTCGCTGGAGGCGCTCATAGAAACGGAAACAGGCGCGCAAGCGTATAAGTTTACCCATGGGGCGCAAACACTCGTAGAAAAGCTCTCGGAAGGGCTTTCGTATGAGGTGGAGCGGCCGGTGGAGAAGGTGGCTTATAGTGCTAAAGGGGTAGAGGTAGAGGCGGCGGGACGGCGTTATCGGGCTAAGTGGGCTATTGTGGCGGTACCGCCCGCGCTGCTTCGGCGCATAGTATGGGAGCCGGCTTTGCCGCCTATTCATCAGCAGCTGAGCCAGCGTATGCCCATGGGAGCCGTTACGAAGGTGGTGGCTATTTATGACCGGCCTTTTTGGCGGGAGGCGGGATGGAGTGGACACTTTCTTCGGACAGAAGGGGCGATCCGATTGGGGTTTGACACGTCGCCGCCCGATGGGAGCTACGGACAAATCACGGCCTTTGCCGTAGGGCCCGTGGCCCGAAAGCTATTGTACTTAGAGCCTGCAGCTCGCCAAGCGTTTTACGAGCGGGAAGCCGCCCAGCTCTTAGGACAAAAACCGCGTTACCTCTATCAAAAAAGCTGGACAGAAGAGCCATGGGTGGGAGGATGTTATGTGGGTTTTTTTGGGCCTGGGGGGTGGAAATACCTTGGCGAGGCCCTCTACCAGCGCCTTCCTTCGGTGTGGTGGGCAGGTACAGAACGTAGCCGGCAATGGATGGGCTATATAGAAGGAGCCCTCTGGGCAGCGGAAGCAGCAGTAGAAGCCATGACAAGATAATTCTGTTTCTTTGAGCTATGCGCAGCCTCTGGGCCGGCCTCCAACTCGCCCTCAAGCACCTCCTCCAAGCTATTCGCCGACGTCCCGCTACTATTTACCACCTTGCGCAGCCCTCTGCAGGCCGTGTAACCCTTCCTTACCCCCATGAAAAAGCCCCCCTCCCCGAAAATGGCCACTATCGCCTGCATCTTTTTACCGAAGACTGCATTGGCTGTGACCAGTGCGCCCGTATTTGCCCCGTCTCCTGCATTACTATTGAAAAAGTCAAAGCCCCCCAGACTATCCATCATACAGCGAGCGGCCACCCGAAAAAGTTCTACATCACCCGCTTTGACATTGACCACGCCCTGTGCTGCTTCTGTGGGCTATGTACGGTCGTTTGCCCGACGGATTGTCTGATTATGGAGCCGGAATATGCTTACGCCACTCCTGATAGAAATCGGCTGGTATATCGTTTTGGCGAGCGCATGGGGGAGTCTGCTGCTGAGTAGGCGGCTCTCTTCGGGCTTAGCGCGGGCATGGGTAGCGTTTTTGCTGCTGGGCCTGTGGTATGGCTATCGGGGGGCCGACTATGCCTGGGCCCTGCAATGGACCGTCTATGTAACGGGTATTCTCCTATTATGGGCCTGGCTGGCGTTGGAGTCTCCTCAAGCGCCCTTTTCCCGGTGGGAGCCCCGAAGTGCCCTCATCAGCCTGGCCCTCCTGAGTCTTCTGACCAGCCTGCGACACGTTCCCTCTCTGGGCAAACCACCCGCTGACTTCACCGCCGTCTCCCTCCTTTGGACACAAAACTGGGCGCCCCTCTTCGCCCTCCTCTCACTGGTGCTGACCGGCTTCTTCCTGCTCCTGGCCCTGGCCTGGCGAACTTATCTCCCCCAAAAATCGTTCTAATACATACATGCCCGCTCTCGTTTATCTCACCCGGCGATTTGAGTTTGCGGCAGCCCACCGAATCTACAATCCTGCCTGGAGCGATGAAAAAAACGCAGAGCTCTTTGGCCCTTGCAGCAATCCCATGGGCCATGGGCACAACTACACCTTGGAAGTTACCATCGGCGGCACGCCCGACCCCGAAACCGGCTATGTGATGGACCTACGCCAGCTCAAAAAGCTCGTAGAAGAAACTATCATCCAGCACCTGGACCACAAGCACCTCAACTACGACGTCCCGCTCCTCCACGGTAAAATCCCCTCCACCGAAAACCTCATCGTCCTCATCTGGGATGAGCTGCAAAAAGCCCTTCCCGGTCACATCCGCCTCTTTCGCCTTCGCCTCTGGGAGACCAACAACAACTACTTCGAATACTATGGAGAAAAAACCGACTAACGGCCACGCCTGCGGTTGTGGCTGTGGCGATGAGGAGGAGCTCCTCATAGAAGTTCCGCAAAGCCCCTCTCTTACCGAGAAAGAAGCACAGATTGCCTACCACTTTCGCGCCATCATGGAGGTACTGGGGCTCGATATGAATGACCCCAGCCTTCGGGATACACCCCGACGCGTGGCCCGCATGTATCTAAATGAACTCTTTGCCGGACTGAATCCAGAAAAAATGCCAACGATCCGGCTCTTTCCAAACACATACGGCTATCACGAGATGCTTGTGGAGAAAGATATCCGTGTTCGGTCCGTGTGTGAACATCATTTTGTGCCGATCATTGGGGTGGCGCATGTCGCATACATCCCGCAGGAGTGGGTCGTAGGGCTGTCTAAGCTGAACCGGATAGTGGATTACTTCTCCCGGCGGCCGCAAGTGCAGGAACGTCTCACCCAAGAGATTGCGGACTTTCTCGAGACGCATCTCGGTACGCCCGATG